>MDTE01160896.1_pt1 | contig 26425 bp, 23 predicted proteins | sample 811231 | NCBI WGS metagenome assembly MDTE01 (sample SAMN05326651, study PRJNA326480) | marine metagenome | isolation source: seawater | place: Indian Ocean: Red Sea | collected 2010
CAATGCGGGTCGGGTCAGCAAGCAGTCAGTTTCGCAGCGATGGGAGTCATGTCAGGCGTGCAAGACATGGTAGTGGCAGGAGGGGTCCAGAAAATGAGCCTGATCCCAATAGGTTCGGCCATGGACGTAATGGGTCACGAAACAATTGGGCATCCCGAAATAGAAGATCCATTTACAACTTCCAAAGGCTGGGTAGACCGCTACGGCACCCAAGAAGTTTCCCAATTCAGAGGTGCTGAACTTATCGCAAAAAAATGGAATTTAAGCCGAGAAGAGCTAGAGGTCTTTGCATTGGAATCACATGAGCGTGCCGCTCGAGCTCAAGACGAAGGTCGGTTTGACAATGAAATCCTTCCTTATGGAGAAATAGGTCAAGACGAAGGCGTAAGAAGAGGGACTACTTTAGAGAAAATGGCACAGCTATCAACCTTAGAAGAAGGGGGTGTTATTACCGCGGCAGTGGCAAGTCAAATATCTGATGGTGCGGTAGCGCTGCTTATAGCTGGAGAGCAAGCCATAAAGGATCATGGATTAAAACCAAGAGCACGGATTCATCATATGAGTGTTCGCGGAGACGATCCGATTTATATGCTGACCGGCCCTATACCTGCAACGAAATATGCTTTTGATAAAACCGGAATGTCGGCTGATGATATCGACCTTTTCGAATGTAATGAGGCCTTTGCCCCTGTTCCTATAGTCTGGATGAAAGAGCATGGAATACCCCACGAAAAAGTCAATGTTAACGGGGGTGCTATAGCCCTCGGTCATCCTCTTGGCTGCACAGGGGGCCGTCTTATGACAACATTGCTCAATGAGTTGGAGCGGTCCGGGGGAAGGTTTGGACTTCAAACAATGTGTGAAGGTGGCGGACAGGCAAACGTCACAATTATTGAAGTACTCAATTAGCTAAAAACCTAGAATTCAGAACTTAATATTTCATCAGCAAGGCCCCATTCCAAAGCAGTTTCAGATGAAATGGAATTTCCAGTAACAGCTAAATAGGCTGTGCGCTGCCGACCAATCCGATTTGGGATACTTACAGTACCTCCGGCTCCAGGGATCAGGCCCATAGCAATTTCGGGCAAAAAAATGTTTACAGATTCGTCAACAATAACCTTTGATGCAAAGGATGGGATTTCAATTCCAGCTCCGGCGCAGGTTCCATGTAGATAGGCAATAGTTTTATCCGATAATCGCTGGACGGACATTCCCGGATTTCGTGCAAGACGGATTAGGTGTCCTTCAGGGGGAGATGTGACCGACCCAAATTCAGCTAACTCTCCACCTGAGCAGAAAGACTTCCCTTTGCCTCGTAAAGAAATCTTCTCTATTGATTCATCAAAAAAAGCTACTTGTAGAATTTCAAATAGCTGATCTCTCATATTTAAAGAGAAAGCGTTCGCTCGTTCCGGGTTGTTCAAGAATATGTCTAACTGATTTTTGTTACGGTTTGAATATACGACGGGGCTTTCGCTAATGGGCTGTGATAATGCACCCCTTCTTTCAATCCAATCGTTGTGTTCTGGTCCGCCTTGCAACATTGCGTAAGTTATTGATTCAAGAACAAACCCTTTTTCAATATTTGCAAAGGCCTCTTGTCTAAGAAGTTGGACAAGAGCAATAGAAGCATGAGGGTTTCGCCTTACACACTGTGAGAGATTCAGGATAGATGCATTAATATCAGAAACAGTTACTGAAACTCCATCATCTGACCCGTTAGTGATAAGAATATCAAAGCCATTTACTAAGTCAGAGAAATCTTGAGAGTTTGCCTTTTCAAGGACGCCAACGATCACAAGGTTTAAAGAAGAAATTGATTCTGAGAAAGCATGCAAATTTTTTGAATTCTGTGAGAGCTCATCTGGTTTAATCTGAACAAATAGAATATTTTGCTGACGTTCAAATATTTCTTCTCGGACGTAAGCACCTGTTGTGTAATGAAGAGCTTGAGGAAGAGTAAGGACATCAACGTCACTCACAACTTATTCCTCACTATTGCCCTGACTGATCAATCCTTCTTTGAGGACTCTCCTAAGCAGTTTCCCAGTTTCATTATAAGGAAGTTCGTCTAAGGCAATTACTTTGTCGGGGGTACGTGACGAACGAAGGTGTTCTTTCACGAATTTCTTAATTTCATCTTCTGAGAAAGCTTCCGTGTCTGAAGGAATAACTAAAGCAACGATAATTTCACCCCACTGAGTGTCGGGCATGCCAACGGCAGCAGCATCTCGAATATTGGGATGCTGTAGAAGAGTGTCTTCAATTTCTCCAGGTGAAATATTCTCTCCACCACGAATGATTATGTCATCAATTCTCCCTTCTACGAATAAATACCCATCAAGGTCTAGGGCGCCACCGTCATTCGTTGGGAACCAGCCATCTGCAGTTAGCCGTTTTCCATGGCCGAGATATTCACCAGAAACTTGCTCACCTCTGACCCAAATTTCACCACTGACCCCTGCTTCAACTTCGTTTCCACTTTCATCGCGGATCGAAACCTCAAGAGTGGGTAATGGTTTTCCAGCTGAAGCTAGTCTTTTCCGAACTTCGGGATCTGAACTTTCAAACGCGACTCTATGATCTTCAGGACCGAGAACAGAAATAGTTGAACTTGTTTCAGTGAGGCCGTACGCATTAACAAAATTAGTCGCAGGAAACAATTTAAGTGCTTTCTCAATTACTGGCCTAGGCATTTTCCCACCTCCATATGAGATGGCTCTGAGAGTATCGGGCTTGTGAGATGGATTTTTCTCTAATTCTTCAACAATCCGAGAGAGCATTGTCGGGACAACCATTGCATGGGTGACTTCTTCTTTGATTACTAGATCTATCCATGCATAAGCATCAAAGAAAGGCAACTGGACGATACGCCTACCCGCGTATATTGAACTGCACATAGCAGCAATCCCAGCAACATGGTAAGGCGGTACGGAAACCAAGGTTGCTTCATCTTCATCAGCTCCCATGAACTCTACAGATCCGAGGATATAGGAAACAAGATGAGAGTGTCTAAGGACGGCAGCTTTGGGATCTCCGGTTGTTCCAGAAGTAAAAAGAAGAACAGCGATTTCGTCAGGGTCCATGTTCCATGTCGGTTCCGGAATGACACCTTTTTTTGTGTCATTTAGGAAACGATGCCAAGCGGTTGTTTGAACGTCATCAACATCGCTGATAAGCGATTGCAATTCTGCACCATCACTGATGGTAAATGTTGGGGTTATCCTCTCGGCAAGGGACTGGAGTTCTCCACCTTGTAAACGGTAATTCAATGGCACAAATGGTAAACCCGACCAAGCTGCTGCGAATAATGCTACAGGTAAGGCAGGGCTTGATTCGGCGAGAAAAGAGATATGTTCTACATTTTGCTGCCGTAAGTAATCGCCCGCCCGCCCAGATTGGTCGTAGAGGTCTTGATAAGTCATTCCTGACCCATCTCGACTGCCTATAGCCACCCGATCACCGAAGCCGCTAGAAGCCATCTCAAGAAGCATCATCAAGTTCATTTTTTAATCCTCAGTCAGAAGCGGGGAGCGGCTTGCTTTCTTTGATGCTCAATAAAGAATCGCCTATTCCTAATGACCCTTCACCAGGCTTAGTGCAGAGAAGCTCAATAGTGTCATCAGCGTCCACATAGCGTTTCCCCATCTGGGTTCCTTCATCAGCCCCGTCAGCCGGTGCTGATCTTTCCGTACCTGTTTCAGTCGGGTCAAGCATAGGAACTCCACCACACCTAATGTCAATGTCCTGACCGGGCGCTTTAACAGCGATTACCTCAGTATCGCAAACAGCGCTCTTCAGCCGACTACCTGCTCGTATTTCCACAAATACCTCCTTCATCGTTTCCTTCTATCATTTCGTACTAGAAGGGCTATCGCCAATGTTAACGGTTCCTCTAGGCTATGTGGAATGTTAACGAATGACTTGCATGGACCTGTGGCAACTGCCTATGCCCACTTAGTTGGCCTGATGGGTTTACTGCCACCGGATTTATCGAATCAAATAGACCTTGAACGCATCGCTGCAGTCAAGCAACGATGGCCAGTGTGGCCTACTCCAGCGCTCTCGGATCTTGTAGGCCCCCCGAGCGTCATTCTGAAGACCCTTGATTTGCGCTGGTTGCATCGCTTTGAAGCAACCGTGTTGCTATTGAACCACCTTTCTCGGCTACTCGGTGGACCCGAAGGAGGTCCTAGTGGACTATCGCTCATCGTGGAACGGGCACCTCTTTATAATCATCGTGGATGGGGAGAGACCTCAGCGGGGGGGTCATGTAGAATTCTTAACGCTGCAGATGGAGTAATCGCTGTGAATCTGCCAAGAGAGGAGGACCTCGCCTCTGTCCCGGCATGGCTTGAGGTATCCCCACAAGATGCCATCTGGGGAGTTATCGAGTCGGGGATATCTGAGCGTTCAACTCAAGAACTTATCAGACGCGCTGAATCTCTAGGGATGGCCGTCTCTGCTGTTGGCGAAGCATCGGCCATTCAAAGACCGTTGCTTGGCTCAACCCGAAATGCTCAACTCCAACCAAACCTTACGGTTGTTGACCTCTCAAGCATGTGGGCTGGGCCATTATGTGGATGGTTTCTGGCGAGGAATGGCGCGGAGGTCTTTAAGGTCGAGTCTCCTCGCCGACCTGATAGAGGCCGACTCCAAGGAACAGCATTTTATAAGCGACTAAATCATGGAAAACAACTCGTTGAAATTGATTTTAATTCTGAGGAAGGGAAAAAACGTCTGGATGAGCTCATAGGTAGTGCAGATGTAATCATAGAAAGCTCACGACCTAGAGCGTTAGAAGCTTTAGGGATTTCAGCTGAAAAACAAGTGCAACGAGGCGCTATCTGGTGCTCTATAACCGGATACGGGCGCCATAATCATCCTAAACGTATTGGCTTTGGCGATGACGCTGCTGCTGCTGGGAGTCTCCTAGCGTCGGTAGATGACGCTCTGTGGTTCATCGGTGATGCGGCTGCTGACCCAATCACCGGAACAACAGCAGCATTACTAACCCTCGGGTATATCTATGCTGGGGTTCCGGCATTCCTAGATGTTCCACTGGCCGGTTCCGTAGCTACACACACGTTGAATGAATTGTCTAAAGGCAAAATCTGATTATGTCTTCTCAGTTCATCCGAGGATCTGGTGGGTAGTTCGACATCCATGACATAGGGCCCTGTTGTCGTCGGAGAACCATTGACCAGAGATCTTGGTTTTCATCGATAAACATATCCAAAGGGTCAGCTTCAACAACAAACCAAGCATTTGCGGCTAGTTCCGCTTCAAGTTGCATCGGCCCCCAACCCGAGTAACCCAAATATGGTCGAAGTTCTATAAGACTTGGAGGTAGGGACTCTGGATCTTTGCTTAAATCAACTACGCCAATATTTGCAAAAATGAATTCCATCGAGTCGGGTATTTCACCTACGAAACGGCCAAGTGCCATGGCTGAATGCGCATCAACAGGCCCACCCCGAAAAACGGTTAATTGATGAAAATCACCCATCTGCCATTCCTGCAGTAGGGACCCAAGGTTCTGCTCGGAAGGCTTGTTCAGGACCAAACCAACAGCCCCTTCTTCCCCGTGGCTGAGCACAAATATGACGGCGCGGTCAAAGTTCTCATCCGCCATTAGTGGGCTAGCGACCAGAAGCTTGCCAGTTGTGTTCAGAGCATCTTTCCTATCAAGTAATCAAGACTTTTTGTTAGCAACTGAACGTCGTCAAATTCGATTGCAGGGAAGGTCGCAATACGAAGTTGATTGCGACCGAGTTTCCGGTAGCCCCCTATATCTAGGATCCCGTTGCTCCGGCAGGCTTCTATAACGTCATCGGCGCTAATCGCATCATCGAGATCAATTGTTGCTACAACGGGGCTGCGCAAATCAGGATCCGAAACAAAGGGTTTGGCATATTCATGCTCTTCTGCCCATTGGTAAATGAATTCAGATGATTGAGCGCAACGGCTAGCTGCCCAATCTAAGCCACCGTTTTCGTTTATCCATTCAACTTGGTGGGCAGTTAAAAATATTGTCGTTAAGGAAGGTGTGTTGTAGGTCTGGTTCTTTCTACTATTTTGCAAGGCGATATTTAGATCCAATCCAGCTGGTATCCATCGGTTAGATGATCCAATTCTCTCAATTCTGGAGATGGCATTTGGCGAGCATGCTGCGAGCCAGAGGCCCCCGTCACTGGCGAAACTCTTCTGTGGGGCGAAGTAATAGCAATCAACTTGGGAGGGTTCCCAGGTCATCCCGCCAGCTGCCGATGTCGCATCAACCAAAATAAGAGCATCTTCAGCAGAGATTCCAGAGATTCGTTTAAGGGGGATAGAGACACCTGTTGATGTTTCATTGTGTGTCAGGGCGTATGTATCCACATCTGACTTATACATGGAAGGTGCGGTACCAGGTTCTGATTCAATTATTTCCGGTGTGGCTAAGTGGGGAGTTGCGCTTACAGCATGAGCGAATTTTGAAGAGAATTCACCAAAAACTAGATGCTGGCTGGAATTCTCGATGAGGCAGAATGTTGCAGCGTCCCAGAACAGTGTGCTTCCACCATTTCCAATAATGATTTCCCAGTCCTCTGGAAGTGAGAATAAATGCCGGAGTCCATCTAGGAGTTTAGCGACCATAGCCCGCACGGGTTCTTGACGGTGACTCGTCCCTAAATAGGTAGGCGAGATTTCAGCTAGCGCGGCAACGGCATCTTTACGAACAAGAGACGGTCCACTACCAAATCGCCCGTCGTGGGGGAGGATTTCCTCTGGGATAGAGAAATCAGCGTTACTAGTCACTGTAAAAAACTACTCTTTCCTAGATGTGAAGTGGCGAAGGCAGATAGAAATTAAATAATCTGTAATCTTCGCGTAATTGGACCATCATGGAAGTCAGTTAATGAATGGGAGGAAATTAGTGTCCAAAGAGTCCCGAATATCCGAGCGTGTCGGAGCTATTGCCCCGTCAGCCACGCTAGCGGTTACATCTAAAGCGAAAGAGTTAAAAGCTTCTGGAGCTCCAGTTATTGGCTTTGGGGCTGGAGAGCCTGATTTCCCAACGCCGCTACATATAGTTGAAGCGGCAATAGTGGCTTGCTCGGAGCCAGTAAACCATCGTTATAGTCCGGCAGGTGGTCTTCCGGAACTGAAACAAGCTATTGCAGAAAAGACCTACCGGGACTCTGGATTGGACGTTTCACCTGAAGAAGTAGTTGTTACTAATGGCGGGAAGCACGCGGTGTATAACTGCATGCAAGTTCTTCTGGATGCTGGTGATGAAGTCCTGCTCCCTTCACCATATTGGACCACATATCCGGAACCAATCGCGTTGGCTGGAGCAACGACAACGATTCTCCCGACGACTGAAGAAAGCGGATTCCGTGTTTCGGTGGACCAGTTGAGCGCTTCACTTACTGAACGAACTAAGGCGCTAGTTTTTTGTTCTCCCTCTAATCCAACTGGCGCCGTGTACCCGAGGGAAGAAATAGAAGCTATCGGACAATGGGCTGTTGAAAATGATATCTGGATAATCACAGATGAAATATATGAACACTTGGTCTATGGGGACAATGCTCATTATTCGTTTCCACAACTAGTTCCAGAATGCGCTGAGCGTACAGTCATACTGAATTGTGTTTCTAAGACTTATGCGATGACCGGTTGGAGAGTGGGTTGGATCATAGCTTCAAGAGATGTAGCGAAAGCCTCAGCGACTTTGCAATCTCACCAAACATCAAACGTTTCAAACGTTTCGCAACGAGCAGCGTTAGCCGCTGTATCTGGCGACCTTGACGCCTTTGAGGTAATGAGAGAAGCATTTGACCGAAGACGAAAGCTAATGTGGTCAATGTTTAGTGAGATCAGAGGTGTTTCACTGATGGAGCCCCAAGGGGCGTTCTACGCGTTTCCTAACTTTAAAGAGATCATCGGAACTGAAGTCGCTGGAATTCAGGTTGAAAGCACGGCTGAACTCGCCCAAATTCTTCTAGAAGAGATTCATGTCGCTGTTGTTCCCGGGGAAGCCTTCGGCGCCCCTGGGTATGCTCGACTTTCCTTTGCTCTTAGCGACGAAGACTTAGTTGAAGGTGTTGAACGCATAGCGAATCTCCTCGGTGGATAATCGTGGGTACTGGACAAGAGATTCCTTATGGGAGTTGGCCCTCGCCGATAAGCGCGGCTTCTTTAGTTCAAGGAGTTAGCAGCGTCACCGGAATTGTTGCAGAGGGTCAGGATATATGGTGGTCAGAGTCTCGACCGGATGAATCCGGAAGGACCGCTATCGTTTGCGCAGCCAATGGTGGCCCCCCAAGAGAAATAACTCCGCCGGATTCAAATGTGCGAACGAGGGTGCACGAGTACGGCGGTGGTGCTTGGTGGGTCCATCAATCAGTGTTGTTTTATGTTGAATTCTCTGATCAACGATTGCGGAAGATGACAGAAGGGGGAGATCCCATTTATCTGACTCCAGAGCCGCCTACGGGGCAGTCCTGGAGATTCGCAGATGGAAGAGTCACGCCTGATGGTTTGTGGTACATCTGCGTTAGAGAGGTCCACCACCACCTTGATGAGTTAACAATAGAACCAGATAATCAGCTGGTGGCTATAGCCACAGATGGCAGCCTTCAGGTGAATGAGCTCGTCGTTGGTGCTGACTTTTATGCATTTCCTCGCCCTTCACCTGAAGGAGAGTTTCTTGCTTGGGTTCAGTGGAACCATCCGTCAATGCCCTGGTGGGGAACGGAGCTTTGGATTGGAGATTTGCAGGATGGGCAAGTCGTTCAAGGAAGAAAAATAGCGGGGGGCGAGGAGGAGTCTGTTTCCCAACCTGAATGGTCGCTAGAAACCCAACTGTATTTTCTCAGTGACCGGTCTGGGTGGTCAAACCTGTACCGGTTTGATGCTCAAGATGATGAAATAATCATTGGAGGAGAATTTGATATTGGGCAACCTCTGTGGCAATTGGGGCAGTCGCGTTATGTAATACTTTCTGATGAAAGCGCTGTTGCTGCAATTACGAAACCTGATGGGACCTCCTCGTTAGCTTCAACTTCAAACATCAGCGAGCTTGAGTGGTCATCCGTCCACGAATTACGAGCCGATGGTGATGATAATCCTGTATTTGTAGCTGCCAGCCATAAAACGGGTTCATCAATTGTTAAAGGGGTAGTAGATGGACAGATTATTCAAAGCCCCAAACCACATGGTCTTGCGGAAGAGTATTTCGCTCATCCTTCTTTGAGAAAGTTCTCGTCTTTAGATGGGAAAGATGCGTATGTACGGTTCTATAGGCCGGCTCATCCTTCTATCTCTGGTCCGAAAGTAGAGAAGCCACCGTTATTGGTTTTAGCTCATGGAGGCCCGACAGGTTCATCACGGAACGAATTGTCCCTAGCACTACGGTACTGGACTAGTCGTGGCTGGGCGGTGGCTGACGTTGATTACCGAGGCAGTACCGGATATGGCAGGCAATACATGGAAGCGTTAGACGGTGAATGGGGAATCGTTGATGTAGCCGATTGCGTTGCTGCTGCACGGTACCTCACAGCACAAGGTGAGGTAGATGGTGAAAGGATAGCGATTAAGGGTGGAAGCGCCGGAGGATTCACCGTCCTCGCAGCTTTGGCGTTCTATCAAGACTTCGGAGCAGGGGCAAGCAGGTATGGGATAGCGGATTTAGAAATCCTTGCTCAAGATACACACAAGTTTGAATCACGATATCTCGACCGTTTGATAGGGGAATACCCAAGTCAAAGACGGATTTATCAAGATAGATCTCCGATAAACCATACGGAGAAGTTCACAAGTCCGATGATAATTTTACAAGGTTCGGAGGATGCCGTCGTCCCGCCGAATCAGGCAGAACTTGTTGTTTCCGCTCTTCAGGAGAAGAATATTAGACACTCGTATCTCCTGTTCGATGGGGAAGGTCACGGTTTTAGAAATGCAGAAAATATCGTTGCAGCTTTAGAAGCTGAATACTCATTCTTCGCTCAGATCTTTGGGTTTGAACCATCAGAACCCATTCCTCGAGTCGTAATTGAATGAGCCTTTCGTGCTATCTAGCTAACGATAGTTGCCGACTCATAGCCAATAAAGTTCCATCCTGATGCCAAAGAACACCATCTTCTTCGAGAAACCCTTGCGAAGCATGCCTGGTTACGAAGTTAGCGAGAATCCATGTGTCTGGATCCCACGAAACTGAATCTAACTCTGAGCGTAGGTGGACAGTTAGGTCAATTGTGGGTACGAGACTTACCTCTGCTGAAGAGAAGAATATTGGTGGTGGAAGAGCGTCACTTATAGCGACCACTAGCGCAGATGTCATTGACGTCTCTTCCGCTGGGCGAATCCACCACGTTGCACTTATTCTGTTATCTGAATCAGGGGAGGATTTCACCAATAGATTTGGGTCTACGTGGCGAATATCCCACTGTTCATGTAGGCGGGCTGGTTTCTCAGTTAGTCGAGCAGGTGCCGGGCAAGATTCCGGAAGGGGTGCTGAAGGCATTTCTAATTTCGGCGGGATACCTGTTTCGTTCCCTACAGCCCAGGCCCCGGTAGCTAGAAGAACGGGGGTGTCGCCTTGTGTCATTTCCAATCTTAAAAAGTCAACGGATCGTCCGCTACGGATTGTCTGCACGTTGATTTCTACTTGTCCCAATTTCGGCGGGGTTAGATAATGTGTAGTGAAACTTCGTAATTGGTGGGAAGTCTTTGCGACATGTAATTCTCCGGCGTTCACAAGTAAGGCAGCGAGGTACCCCCCATTTGGTCCAGTAACGATCCAGTAGCTATCAACAATCTCTGCAGAGAAGGAACCGTTACCGAGATTCTTCAGGGCTATGTCATCGTGTAACGCCATCAATATCCTCTAGAGTTCCGTTTAGCTACTAGGGATAACTAGCGCTTTGCCATTTTCCCTCATGACTTGTTCAATTTCGGCTTTGGAGAACCCATTCAAGTCATGGTAGAAATCCATAGGCTTAGCAAGTCCCTCAGCATGAGGAAAGTCTGATCCGAAGAGAATATGGTCTACGCCAATCAGTTCTCGCAATTCAGTTAAATCATCTTCATAGTATGGTGCAATCCAGATGTGCTTCTGAAAGGTTTCTACTGGATTCTCAGCAAAGGCATACCCAGCCTGTTTGTAGGCTTTCGAAAATCTGTTGATTAAACCGCTAACCCACTCAGACCCGTTCTCAATCGTGCAAACGCGTATGTTGGGAAAGCGAGCAAACAGGCCACCGCTGATTAAAGCAGCCACAGTATCTGCGATATTTGAGTAGTTTAAAAGTCGCTTTAAAGGTTCATACCGGAAAGCTTCAAATTCTGTTGATAAACCCCAATGCCCAAATAAGAAGTCATAACCAGCGTCACCTGCATGAAATGCGACCGTTATGCCAGAGGCATTAACTCTTCTCCAAAAATCATCAAAGCATGTATCAGCTGGATTTTTCTGTCCATCCTCCGTCGTTACGGCTGAAGCCCGAAAATTGATAAGGCGAGCATCGTTGTCAAGGGCGAACTCCAATTCATGTATTGCGTGGTTAAGGTCTGAAAGGGAAATATAAGGGGCTGCAAAGATACGGTTCTTGTAACTAAACCCCCAATCTTCAGCTAACCATCTATTAAAAGCGGTAAATGCCGCACGCATAGCGGGTAAGTCATTCTCTAAAGCTGATTCCATCCCTACAGCAAGAGTTGGGAAAAGAAAACAACCTTCAAGATCCTGTTCATCAAGAAGACTTATTTTGGCGTCCCTGTCGCGGTAGGCAGGTCGTGATGATATCGGTTCTAATTCACCAAAGGCTTCTCGCATGTCAGAAACTGAAACTCTGCCACGGAAATAATCGTCCAGGCATCCAGGTCTTGCGATTGGGTCAAACGTCGGGTTAGGGATGAAGCGGTTAATCTTTCCCCCAACCATGAGTCGCTGCTTTCCATTCACAGAGGCCCACTGCATAGCCCGCTTACTCATTAGCGGGTCAATATATCTTGTGAAGGCATCCTCAGCTTCGTAATAATGATGATCGCAATCAAACCCTTTGAAGTCTACGTCACTCACAGATTCCCTCCAGAATTAATACTCCGATATTACCCTCAGAGAGAGCAATCACTACTATGTAAACCCAATCTGACCTAGTTTTAGGTATGCGTTCTTTTCTGCTAGAAGAAGTTCTAGATTAGAGACATGTTCCGTGTTCTCGTTACTGAAAAGATCTCTTCAACCGGGTTGGAGTATTTACGAGACGCAGGTTATGAAGTTGATGTCCAAATAGGGCTTGATGAAGCCGAACTGATTGAGGCAATCAAAAGTGCGCACGCAGTGATTATCCGTTCGGCAACATCAATTACGAAACAAGTCATTTCCGATGCAGGTGAGCTCGTTGTTATAGGTAGAGCAGGTATCGGATTGGACAATGTTGATGTAGCGGCCGCAACCGAGCAAGGGATCATGGTTGTGAATGCCCCAAAGTCAAATATTCTTTCAGCTGCAGAGCACACGATGGCGCTCCTTCTCGCTCAAGCACGAAACATCCCTCCAGCGAATGAGGCCCTACGGAATGGTCGGTGGGAGAGAAGCCAATGGACCGGTGTTGAACTTGCTGACAAAACTCTCGGAATCATAGGGCTCGGTAGAATAGGCAAACTTGTAGCTCAGCGTGCATTGGCATTTGGAATGAAGCTTGTTGCGTACGATCCTTTCGTTGCTCCGGAAAGAGCCAAGCAACTCTCCGTAGATTTGATTTCCCTTCGGGAATTAATGGAAACTTCGGATTTCGTGACAATTCATGTAGCCAAAACACCTGAAACTATTGATCTGGTTTCTGCGGAGACATTGGCGTATGCGAAACCGGAACTTCGGATTATAAATGTTGCACGAGGGGGGATAGTAAATGAATTAGATCTAGCTAAAGCAATAGAACAGAAGAAAATCTCTGGTGCAGCCTTGGATGTATTCGAAACAGAACCAACGACCCATTCGCCTCTCTTTAACTATCCAAATGTGGTTGTAACACCACATTTGGGAGCAAGCACAAAAGAAGCTCAAGAGAAGGCGGGTAAGACAATCGCAGAACAAGTTGATTTAGCCTTACAGGGAAAGTTTGTTCCCTTTGCCGTCAACGTTTCAGCTACAGAAGCAACTGAGACTGTCCGTCCTTTCCTCCCTTTAGGTGAGAAACTCGGCACGTTATTCGCCGGTCTATGTGGTGAACTTCCCGATGCCATTGAAATTGAATTCGCTGGAGAGATAGGTGGTTACGACAACAAAATCACAGAACTGTCAGTAGTTAAGGGCTTACTTGTTAGAGATACCCAGCAGCCAATATCCTTTGTGAATGCCCTTAACGTAGCAAAGGAACGTGGGATAAGGATCAGGTCAAGGAATACCACGACTTCGTTCGACTACCTCAACACAATAAAAATTGAAGGCGGTGGGCATTCAATAGCTGGAACAGTTGTCGGGCTCAAGGGTGATCACCGTATTGTCATGGTTGATGCTCACACAGTAGATGTGCCTCCAAGCGAGCACATGATCGTTTTGAGAAACGATGATCGTCCTGGGGTTATTGGGAGAGTCGGCACAATTCTCGGGGAGAACGGGATAAATATTTCTGAGATGAACGTAGGGCGAAGCAAAGGGGGGTTGGGAGCTCTAATGGTTATTTCAACCCAAAATCCAGTACCTGTGGAAGTCGGTCAGCAACTCATAGACGCAGATGGTGTTACAGAGTGCTCAATAATTGAACTACCGAGAGTTGAGTAAATAACGCTATCTCTGTGACGGCCGATACCCGTCAGCTTCAGCTGCTGCTTCAGAGGCATAGCATCGATCAGGTATTGTCCGATCGTAGGTGTTGCCGCCAGGTACATGGTAAAGACCGCTGCTGTCCTTCGCCTTGATTGGGTGTGAGTCAGGACAGTTCCCGTTAGCATCACAGGCTAACCAGTCACGAGGTTCAACGGGGCTACCATCATTAGGCTCCACCACCTGAGAAGACGTTTCTTGGTCAGTAGAACCGATAGGCGGCCAAGGCAGATCTTCTTCGTCAGAACTTTCAGTTTCCTCCGAAGAGCGGCTACGAAGCCATGAGACCAAGGCCCCTATCACTGCAGCGATAACAGCAAGTTTCAGGATGCGTCGAAATACTCTCATACACATACATCTTAGAAGGTTTCAGAGAAATGCGACAATGAAATCCCGATATAGTGAAACTCCCAACCCTTGTTCCCTGATAATGGGGAGAAATTGAATGCGCCACAAATGTGGCGCATTCATTATTTTGATCGGATTGAGAACAAACGAGAACGTCTCAGTCGTAAATTCTTTCAATCGGGATAATGGATTGCAAAGGAAGGGTTTCACCCGGATTCCCTAAGAAGGTCAAGCTATTTGATTGGATTTGACCCCAGCTCATTGTCCAGAGGAAATTCTCAATAAATAAACTCCTTTGGATTTGTAACTGCCAATCGTACGACGTTGGCCAGCATTGTTCGATCCGGTCATCTATTCCCGCACCTAAGGCTTCAATTAGAACCTCAGCCAGTTCACCGAACCAATTGTCAAGCTCAACAACGTTAATAATTTCACAATATGACTCCCCGTATCCGCCTATATCGGTAGCTTCGCATAGTTGCAGATAAGGCCCAGAGAGTTCACCTATCTCTTCAACGAAATCCTCCAAAGGGGTTCCGATCAAGATGTCAAGATTAATTTCATCACAGTCGCTGGAGGTATCAGCCTCAGGTTTCTCGTGGCTTACTATGCCGACTTCAGCGATTTCTCCATCGTCGCCAATTTCTAACAGCACCGCACCGCCTTCCCCATACCAACTCTGGACAGGGAGAACAGCTAAACGGTCACGTATCTGAAAAGCTCTGTGGTCCCATTCGGCTGGTGAATTAGCATCGTCCATCGTCCATGTTGACACTTCAATAGGGTTCGCAGGATTTGAAACATCAAAGGCACTTACCTTTAATCCCAAGGTTCGCCCTTCTTCAGTCGCATTCTGGCCAATTCCAAGAACTATGTTTTCGTCCACCGGATGAAGGTATGTAGAGAACCCAGGGATTTTGAGTTCACCTAAAACCGTCGGGTTGACTGGGTCACTGAGGTCTATCACGTAGAAAGGGTCGATTTGGCGGAACGTGACTGCAAAGCCAACATCATCAAGTAACCGAACTGAATAGAGGGATTCCCCTTTCCCTAATCCACCTACCTGTCCAACTTTAACCAATACGTCACTCTGCTCTTCCATGATTATCAATTGGGATTCGCTCAAATCCCGCTCGTTCCACGGTGATCCAGTAGTGGTAACGATACGGAGATATTCGTTATGCTCGTCCATAGAGAACTGATTAAGAAGCGTTCCAGGAACCTGACCAGATGCTACATATTCGGCTGGTTTATCGATACCGATAGAGAAAGCATGTATATCGGTTGTGTACGACTCTGACCAGATTTCGAAATCATCTTCAGTCATTTCTGGTTCAACCCATTTCGTTGTAGCGATGTAGAACCTGTCAAGAGAAGAGTAAACAGTTCGTCCTCCAGCCAGTACGCCGACTCCTCCACCTGTTGAAAGTCCATCGGAGAAATCAAAGCTAAGAACAGATAGAACGTCAAACCCCGCAAACGTATTGGGCTGGTGAACCTGGTCGCATGATAGCAAAGGACCACTGGAAGTGACCCCTCCAGAGGACAACTCATAATTTGGCATCCAATCTTCTAAGGTCGTTTCCTCTACGAGTTCTCGGTTGAATCTAGTTGCTCGGTCTTCAGACTCTGGGCCACCTGGGTACACCCATTCCAGTTGATTCGGAGCACTGTTTACAGCCATCCGGACGGTGTTTCCGACTAACCTTGCGCTTAAATACGATCCACTAATTGACATTTCTGCAGCTATTTCCAAGTTGAAAGGGTCAGAAAGGTCAATCTCAATTATTTGGGCTGTTGGTTTGTTGTAACCGTAATGCATCGATTCCATTTCAATAGAGGCCCCATCTTCGGACTGCATAGGCTCAACATAGAAAAAGTTGTCCCCATTGCCTAGCAGAAAAGCCCGATCTCCTTGGATGAAAATCTCCAACCCATACGAGTTAGTTTCAATTTCGATCTGGTCTGTTAATGACCCATTTCCACCGTTCACAGCGATGTATGAAAGGACCCCGTCATTTACAACAAGTATCCGGTTGCCGTCAGTCTTTATGATGTCGGGTTCATCGACTCCTAATTCTTGAACATTCGTTCCAGTGAAGTCGGTTGCTTCTCCACTCGATTGCGCAGAGTCGCTCTCTATTGATGCATCGGTAGGGACCGGGCCCATTTCCTCAGTTGCAAATGCTGTTTCCGGCATAGCGCGAGCAACCCCTTCAGATATCCATATCGGGTAACCGGAATTGTCTAGCCCATATGGCCCAACTCGTTCCATAGCTTCTTCTTTGAGGTGTTCAAGCAACGCATCACATCCGTCAAAAGGGACCAGTTTGCTTAACAGTTGAATATCGTCTGATCCGAGATTTACGTTGCCGGATGAACTAACGGATGAGTCTGAGTTTGAGCAGCCAAGAGAAAGGAAGCTGACCAAAGCAAGAACTACTAGAAATTTACGCATATTTACTCCTTGTGGAATCTTACGCTTATCTGACGAGTAGAAGTGATGAAATGTTCCCAAAAATATTTTTTTTAGCGTTGGCTTGGGAGCCATTCATCGCGGTTTCGCTCAAAGCGGTTGATGGAATCTTCGTCTTCTAATGTGATTCCAATATCATCAAGGCCTTTCAGGAACCTTTCTTGAACTGAATTCTCAAGTTGAAACTCAAGGAATAAGTCAATCTCAGGAACTTCAACAGATTTTTTTTCAATATCAATTACGAAATGAAGGTTTGGGTTCTGTTCAACGTCATCTATTAAGGATTTCCCGACCGTTGCATCAACTTCTATCGGCACTAGCCCATTCTTTGTGGCGTTATTTTTGAAAATAGGACCGAACCTCGGTGAAATCACTGCGTCAAAACCTGCTTGTTGAATAGCCCAAACAGCGTGTTCACGAGATGAACCTGTACCGAAATTTGGTCCGGCGAGAAGTATGCACGCTGCCGAATAAGCCTCATTATTTAGAACAAATGCTTTATCATCTCGCCATTCGGAAAAAAGGCCTTTCTCAAACCCGGTTCTTTCCACTCTTTTCAACCAATCACTTGGAATAATCTGATCCGTGTCAACATCAGATCTGTTAAGTGGGACAGCGGTTCCCTCGATAATTCTTACCGGTTTCATCACAGTTCCTCTGGGGTGATGAAGTGGCCAGCTATAGCGCTAGCGGCAGCTACACGAGGTGAAACTAGATGAGTTCTCCCTCCGCGCCCTTGTCGTCCTTCGAAATTGCGGTTGCTTGTACTCGCGGAGCGTTCCCCAACGGTTAGTTTGTCAGGATTCATGGCGAGGCACATGGAGCATCCTGGTTCTCTCCAATCAAAGCCGCTGGCCATGAATATCTCGTGAAGCCCTTCGGCCTCGGCGGCTTCCTTAACTTTCCGTGATCCAGGAACAACGAGAGTGCGTACCCCATCAGCAACAGTTTCACCAGATATGACCTCTGCGGCAGAACGTAGGTCCTCAATTCTACTATTCGTACAACTCCCGATAAAAACAGTATCTACAGCGATATCACGCATTCGTGTTCCTGGACTAAGCCCCATATACTCCAACGCACGTTGAGCCGCTTCCTGCTCGGCGGGGTCCGTGAAATCGCTGGGGTCAGGGATGGTGCCAGAGACAGGGATCACTTGCCCTGGGTTGGTTCCCCACGTCACTTGTGGAGTGATCATGTCGCCATCAAGAGTAACTTCTCGGTCAAAGACTGCATCCGTATCTGTTCGGAGGCCTTCCCAGAAAGCGACAGCTTCTCCCCAGTGTTCTCCTTCCGGAGCATTTTCTCGTCCTTTGAGGTATTTAAATGTGGTTTCGTCCGGGGCAACTAGCCCTGCTTTTGCCCCAAATTCGATAGCCATATTGCACAGGGTCATTCTCCCTTCCATGGACAGGTTCTCAATCACTGAGCCACGGAATTCGGCTATGGCCCCGATCCCACCGCCGGTACCCACTTCGGCGAGGATCGCCAAAACGACATCCTTAGCGGTAGATCCTTGGGGTAATTCTCCTTGAACCGTTATTGACATTGTTTCTTGAGGTGGTTGAGGCAGCGTTTGTGTTGCGAGGACATGCTCAACTTCGCTTGTGCCGATCCCGAACGCAAGGGCTCCAAATGCTCCATGTGTAGATGTATGGCTATCGCCGCAAACAACAGTCATTCCGGGCTGGGTTAGTCCTAACTCCGGGCCAATAACGTGAACAATCCCTTGGTTAGGGTCTCCCATCGGGTAATTCGTAACTCCGAATTCCTCAGTGTTCTTCCGAAGTGTCTGAATCTGCTTGAGGCTGACCTCATCGGCAATTGGTTTGTGGATATCTTCGGTCGGGACATTATGGTCTTCAGTGGCGATTGTAAGATCCGGTCTGCGTACCTTACGGCCACTCAAACGGAGACCATCAAAGGCTTGAGGTGAAGTAACTTCATGGATCAAGTGGAGATCAATGTAGAGCAAATCAGGTAGATCGCCTCCCGAGCGCACAAGATGTTGATCCCAAATTTTTTGGCTTAACGTTCTTCCCACAGCGTTCCTTTACTTATTGCCAGTTTACCGAGGAAAAGGGATTAATTTTCTGGAACTGCTTCAGAGTCAGATAAGTTCTGGCAGCTTAAGGTCTCAAGATTTGCGAAATCGTTGTAGGGCAGGTCGGTAGCTCTTGCCCAAAGTTGATTGGCTGGTGAACTTGGGTCCTGAAAAGCCACCCATGTTCCTGAGGCGTTTTTCCCACTAAGGAGAGCTGAAGGCGGAATCTCCATCTGGACGACTGGTTCGTTATCTCCAGCGCATTGGTAAGCGTTTATAACATTTGTTTCAGGGTCAATGGGAACGAAAACTTGTGGTCCCGACTCATTCGTATCGAATCTGTCAAACAAATACATTGCGAGAAATGCTACTGAAACTAGAAGTATCAGCGAAGCTAGTGTCCCGACTATTAATCTCGGCCAATCAGTGCCCAAATAGTAATCATTTGGATGGTAAAAGTTCGCTGGTTGTTTCTTGCGCTGTTTCGGGCGGTCGTATTGCCCTGCTGGTGTACCCCTCACTGGTGTAGGGGGAACACGCTGAGAAGTATTCGCGACTGGTTTGTTTGGGTAAAGACCTTCTCTTTTAGGGAGAATGTTGAAGTTTCTAGTTTCTATTTCCTTTGGTGGATTAGGGGGGAAAAGGGCGTCAGTCTGTTCCCTGTCCTCGTCAGTTTCCTCAAAGTCAAATAAATCATCAATTTCGTCACCTGTAGTTTGCGCAGAATTCTCTTCTTCGTCCATGGATTAGAGTTTTGCCTAAAAATGCGCCGTAGTTAGGTATACGGGACTATTCAATAGCAATAACTTTTACTTTTAGAACGCCGCCAGGGGCTTCAAACTCAACTATTTCGTCAACCTTACTTCCAAGTAATGCCTCACCAAGAGGTGACGTAGGGGAGACAACCTCAGCATTTTCCACTCTCTCCTCTATGGACCCCACAAGATATTTCTCAATGTCCTCGTCGTCAACATATTGAATAGAAACAATTGAACCTTCCCGTACATTATCTCCACCTACTGATTCGTCAACGATCTCAGCATTCTCAAGAAGGGATGAAAGATGGGCTATACGTCCTTCCATCTTGCCTTGTTCTTCTTTAGCGGCATGGTAATCACCGTTTTCTGATAAGTCACCTAACTCCCGTGCGGTCTCAATTTTCCTTGCTATATCAATGCGACCAGTGGTCGTGAGAAGGGTGAATTCCTCTTGGAGGCGGTCATATGCCGCTTGCGAAAGTTTCTGAACTTTGGCCATAGCAAAAGGCTACCTTTGTTTTAGCGTTTGCGATTCGGAAATTAGCTGCGAGACTGAATCAGAACAAAAAATTAGGGGAAGGAACTCCAAGCGAAACTGATGTAGATCCCGCTAGCAAAGCGGAATCTAAGGGTTAACAAATAACTAAGAACTGTTAAGGAGAAGTTGTGGGTCATAAAGTAGGAGTGATCGGAGGGGATGGGATAGGACCTGAAGTCATTCAAGAAGGTTTAAAGGTAATTAGCGCAGCTGGCGTTGAACTAGACCTAGTTGAATACGACTTAGGTGGTGACCGCTACCTCAAGGATAAAACAATCCTCCCAGATTCAGTTCTTGAAGAATGGCGAGACCTTGACGCGCTCTACTTGGGGGCGGTGGGGACACCGGATGTGCCGCCTGGGGTCATAGAACGAGGTCTTCTTCTCAAGATGCGGTTCGAACTTGACCTCTACATCAACTTACGACCGTTTGTTTCTTTGCCAACCAAGCACTCCGTAGGTCATGACTTTACGGTCATTCGCGAGAACACTGAAGGGGCATATGCCGGTGAAGGCGGCTTCCTCCGCAAGGGAACGACTCAGGAAGTAGCTACACAAGGATCCGTCAATACCAGACATGGCGTAGAGAGGTGTATCCGATACGCGTTTGAACTCGCTACGAAAAGGGAACGAAAACATTTGACCTTAGTGCACAAAACAAATGTTCTAACCTTCGCAGGGGATCTCTGGGAACGAACCTTTCATAGTGTGGCAGAAGACTATCCGGATGTCGCGACAGACTATAACCATGTTGATGCTACTTGCATCTACATGGTCCAAGACCCTCAACGGTACGACGTCATCGTTACCGACAACCTTTTCGGAGATATTCTCACAGATTTAGGCGGGGCAGTTTCAGGTGGTATTGGCTTTGCCTGCTCGGCGAATCTGAACCCAGAAAGGGAATCTCCGTCTATGTTTGAACCCGTACATGGTTCCGCGCCCGATATCGTGGGAACAGGGCAGGCAAACCCGACTGCCGCGATATTGAGTGGAGCATTGATGCTGAACTTCCTTAACGAAACACAAGCCGCACAGGCAATAGAAAAAGCGTGCGCCAACCCCGAGACGCAAAATGGAACTACAACTGAAATCGGCGACGCGATCGCGAATTCACTCTAGGAATAAAAGGAGGTAACAAAATGCCTATAGAACCAACAAAAAGTATCTGGATGAATGGGGAGTTAATTCCCTGGGACGAAGCAAAGATCCATGTTCTAACGCATACGCTCCATTATGGGACAGGGGTCTTTGAAGGCATACGTGCCTATGAAACATCTGATGGCCCTGCGATCTTTCGACTCAAAGAGCATATGGATCGACTCATCAACTCCGCGAAAATCCTTTCTATACCTATGCCATACACATCTGAAGAGCTTCAAGAAGCAGCGAAACAAGTTGTTCGTGACTCTGGGCTTTCAAGTTGCTATATCCGTCCTATCGCCTACTACGGGTATGGCGAAATGGGTCTCGCTACAACAGATTGCAAAGTGGATGTAGCGATAGCATGCTGGCCATGGGGCGCCTATCTAGGGGAAGATGCTGCAACTAAAGGTGTGAGAATGAAAATTTCCTCATGGATACGCCATGATCACAACATAATGCCTCCAGCATCAAAGACGACAGGAAACTATGCAAACTCAACGCTTGCGAAAATGGAGGCATTGCAAGCAGGGTATGACGAAGCAATCATGCTCAACAAAGAAGGTTTGGTAGCTGAATGCTCAGGAGAGAATCTCTTCGTATGCAGAAATGGGAGAGTCATGACTCCGCCTCTCGTATCAGGGGCTCTTGAAGGCATCACGCAGCACACAGTCATGTCGTTTGTAAGAGATATGGGGCATGAAGTCACTTTCGAAGCTTTAGCCCGTTCCGACCTCTACACAGCTGATGAGATCTTCGTGGTGGGCACAGCCGCAGAAGTAAGCGCCGTAAATAGTGTTGACGATCGACCAGTTCCCTGCCCTGGCCCAATCACTCAACAGGTTGCTTCGCTGTACGCAGATACGGTCCGAGGCAAAACCCCCAAATATGCCCACTGGTGTGAGTCCGTCTAATGACAGGGGCACATCCATCATCAGTAGAGATCTACGACACAACCCTTCGTGATGGAAGCCAACTGGAAGGTATCTCACTGACTGTTGAGGACAAATTACGGATAGCTGAACAATTGGATCTTCTTGGCGTCCACTACATCGAGGGAGGATGGCCAGGGGCCAACCCCAAAGACGATGAGTTCTTTGAAAGAGCCCAGAAAGAACTCAACTTGAAAACTTCACAATTCGTTGCTTTCGGGTCAACTCGACGAGCAAAGGGGAAAGTAGATCAAGATCAAACGCTCGCGAATCTAATAGCTGCCAACACAGAAGTCGTATGCATCGTAGGTAAATGCTGGGATTATCACGTCACTGAAGCATTGCAGACATCGCTAGATGAAGGTGTGGCCATGGTTGCAGATTCAATTGAATTTCTGGTGGCAAACGGCAAGAGAGTTTTCTTTGATGCAGAGCATTTCTTTGATGGATATAACAACAACCCTGAATTTTCGCTTCGGGTCCTTGAAGCAGCCTCTATAGCCGGAGCAGAACGCCTGATTCTTTGTGACACTAACGGGGGGTCCCTACCACAAGACGTAGCAAAAGCAGTAACTGCTGTTACTTCACATTTAGATACTGGAGTGGGGGTTCACTTGCACAATGACACAGGATGCGGTGTGGCCAACGCGCTCGCTGGAGTCTCCGCTGGCGCAGTTCAAGTACAAGGGACAATCAACGGTTACGGAGAAAGGACTGGCAACTGTGATCTAATCGCAATCATTGCCAACTTGACGCTAAAAATGGGGATTAAGACAATTCCGGAAGACCGTCTAGAACTCCTAACACCTGTTAGTCACCACATTGCAGAACTAGTGAACTTGACTCTAAACCCGCAACAACCATACACAGGCGGATCAGCCTTTGCCCATAAAGCAGGGCTTCATGTGAGCGCAATTTCACGTAGGCCTGATGCTTACGAACATATTCCGCCAGAAAAAATTGGCAATGGAACCCGTTTCCTTGTTTCAGAAATGGCTGGCCGTTCAACGCTTGAGTTAAAGGCCAAAGAGATTGGAATTGACCTAGATGGGAAAATCCTCGGGGATGTCGTTGAAACTCTGAAAAGACTTGAATACGAGGGCTACCACTTTGAAGTAGCGGATGCCTCATTAGAACTCCTTATGCGAGGGGCGAGCGGGTGGACACAAGATTTCTTCAAATTAGAGAAATTCCACGTAGATATGAACCATGTTGGATCAGGAAGCCGAGCTTGGAATGAAATTGCTGTTGAGGTAGACACGCGTGCGGTGGTGGACCTGAGTGTCAATGGTGAGAGACTGGTAGGTGTAGGAGATGGAAACGGCCCGGTGAATGCAATTGATACCGCATTACGGTCTGTCCTTCAAGATACTTTCCCCGCATTAGAAGAAATCTCGCTAGTTGACTACAAAGTTAGGGTACTGGACACTGAGAAAGGAACAGGGGCCGTTACTCGGGTCCTACTTGATAGCACGAACGGTGAAGAAGTATGGACAACAATCGGGGTTTCAGAAAATATCATCGAAGCAAGCTGGCAAGCATTGGTTGATTCTATTGTCTATGGTCTGCTGCACTCCCCGAGTAGGAAAATAAATTAGACTAGTGAACTATGGCTGTTCCACGCTATGTCCCTTCGCCCGTTCGGAAAATAAAGCACTACCGTTCATCAAAAAAAATGAAACATGATTCTGGGGTTAAGCGACCTGCAGAAATCTATGTAGACCAGTCTGAATACGCAGGAACAGGAAATCCAGGGCCTGAACAGGGTTATGCCCTGAAGCTCGTAAAGGGCTTTAAAGATGAAGTCCATCTCCTACCCAAAGAACGATGGGAGGATGCTGCTGATGTTGCCGTCATCGTAGCGCTGAAACGAGCTTCTCTTTTTGGGAGAGCTCCATGCCATCATGACCTCGCTGCAGGTTTTCTCGTGTGGGGGTATGCGGACCCTCAACCAGATGAGATCCTAGTGGGAATCAGGAAAGATCAATTCTCCCATATCGGTTCTTCTCACAATTATTCCAAGCGGCGGAAAATAGCTGACGCCGTGGTATCGGCAGGGTTGCACCAACCCCTTGATTTGATTGTACGAGATTATGAATCAGACTGGGGCTCGCTCATCAATCTCGCCCTGCTGCAAGAAAGCTAGCGAACCGTGCCCGCTGAGTCTCCTCGTGTCCGCTTTGCACCCGCCCCTTCGGGATACCTACATGTTGGTTCAGCGCGATCAGCGTTATTTAACTGGCTTTTCATAAAGCGATTCCAAGGAATATTCATCCTCAGAATAGAGGACACAAACGCGGAGTTAGCCCAGCCAGAATATTACCAGGCAATAACTGAGCCGCTTGAATGGCTGGGATTGCACTGGGATGAAGGGCCTTATTATCAATCTCAAAGAACAGAAAAATACATTGAAGCAGTAAATAGCCTTGTCGCTAAAGGAAGGGCGTATTACTGCGATTGCGATAGAGAAAAAATTGAGAAAAGAAATAAAGACTCTGGATTTCAGGGAGGCTATGACCAGCATTGTCGAGAGCGAAACATTCCTGATGGGGTCGGAACAACCATAAGATTCAAAACCCCTGAGTCGGGTTCAGTGGAGATAAATGATTTAATCCGCGGGCAGGTCACATTTAAAAACAGTGAATTAGAGGATTTCGTTATCCGCCGCGGAGATGGAACCCCAGTTTTTCTTGTAGCGAATGCAGTAGATGATGCGGATATGGCTATCACGCATGTCATTCGTGGTGAAGACCTTCTAAACACTACCCCCAAAGTGATCCTGTTATGGGAAGCTCTAGATTACGGAGCTCCTCCTCAGTACGCCCACCTGCCGCTACTAGTCGGAGATGACAAGAAGAAGCTTTCAAAACGGAGACAATCAGTAGCCTTGTCAGATTTCAAGAATGAAGGGATTCTGCCCCAAGCAATGGTCAACTACCTAGCACTTTTGGGCTGGGGCCCCCCTGATGAAAAAGAAATCCGGCCCATAGAAGAGATTGCTGATCTCTTTGCCTTAGAAAATGTCAGTAAATCCCCTGCGGTTTTCGATATGAAAAAACTGTTTCACATCAATGGGGAATATCTCCGGTCTATCCCAGCGGAGGAGTTCACTGCAATGGCGATAGACCACTTTGAACAAATTGGCTGGCAACCACCTCACCTTAACGCGGAAACGCTGAGGAATTTAGCTCCGTCAATGCAAGAGCGAGCACAGAAACTCAATGACCTAATGCCACTCGTAGACTGGGTTTTCCAAGAAAGCATTCCTGAAGAAACAGACGAGAAAGAAATCAAAAAAATCACAAAAGCGATGATGGCTCCAGACGTACCGTCGGTACTGGACCTTGCAATTCAGCTCTTCCAAGACTGTGATTGGGATGAGCACTCAATAGAAAGAGCGGTCCGTGATGTAGGTGAGTCGCTTTCAGCAAAAGCGCAAATCCCTATCCGGATAGCTGTGACGGGACGGAGAGTCGGACTGCCGTTGTATCAGCCGATGACGTACCTAGATCGGGCAGTTGTTTTGGGTAGATTAACCCATGCTAGGTCACAATTAACTTCGGGGTAGTTGTGCGATCTTCACAGCAGGAAGCAACGGAGACAGAATCAGCACCAATTGCAGTCCCAAATAGAAAAGAAAAATACGTAAAGTTGGCCTTCTTTTCCTGGTTAGCGCTAATTCTTCTCGGGGTCACCTACCTGCTCGTAACATTTACCCAAGTTTGGTGGCAGAGTACGCGTGACGAGGTGCGTACTGTTGACGCAATTGTTGTTTTAGGTGCTGCACAATGGGATGGGGTACCCTCACCGGTTCTTGAAGCGCGGCTTGAACACGCTCTAAGGTTGTATGAAAATGAATTCGCCCCCTACATAGTTACAACTGGGTCAAATCAAAAAGGAGACCGATTTACGGAAGCATATACGGGGTTAACGTACCTTCTTGAACGTTCAGTCCCAGAAAGCGCAATCTTGGTTGTGATTGACGGATCAAATACTTTCCAATCGTTGAGTGCGACCGGCGCTGCACTTGACAGAGCAGGGATCGGGAGCGATGTGCTTCTTGTTTCAGATCCCTACCATGCGTTACGAGCAAAGGAAATAGCCCGTGAAGTTGGTCTGAATCCCTGGTTCTCCCCGACTGAGTTAGACAGCTCTTTCAGCCAATTAATACGTGAAACCATAGGTACTGCTGTTGGAAGGGTTATCGGATTTCGCAGAGCGAGCACCTTAAGTGAATGAGTACCCCGTACGGGATTTGAACCCGTGCTACCACCTTGAGAGGGTGGCGTCCTAGGCCGCTAGACGAACGGGGCAGGAACTTATCGTATTATTCTACTTGCTCGGGGAGGAGGACTCGAACCCCCAATGACTGGA
>MDTE01132627.1_pt1 | contig 26423 bp, 22 predicted proteins | sample 811231 | NCBI WGS metagenome assembly MDTE01 (sample SAMN05326651, study PRJNA326480) | marine metagenome | isolation source: seawater | place: Indian Ocean: Red Sea | collected 2010
GTGTCTGCCTTCCCTTACTCAAGCATCCTGGCGGGCATGACCGATGCTGAATCGACTGGAGTCGATAATTTTAATGATTTCGAGCCTATAGCTCAAAGAGTGCCAAGCTCAATGAAAGGGTTTATTTGAGCGTGCCCATGGGAGCTATGTCCTGCCACTCTCTGCCGCGAACCCATCCATGATGGAAAGAGAGACCATGGGGGTTCAAGCTCGAGAGACTGATCAAAGCCATCCAGATAATTCTGCGAGTTCCTGAGGGCTTTTGATGCATGGCCCAGGATTGCCATTTGTGGCTGCCGATTTACTGAAGCTGCCGTTCAAGGTAGAGTACTGCTTGACGGATTGATGGGTCCATTTCCATGCGGTCTTTGACGAGTCGACATGCATGCAGCACGGTACCGTGATCTCGTCCCCCAATGGCACCGCCGATCACATTGAGAGAACTCTCCGTCAGTTGGCGCGAGAGATACATCGCAATTTGTCTGGGAAAGGCAATGTATTCGGGTCGTCTGCGACTTGTCATGTCTGCCAGTCGAATGTCGTAATGTTCGGCGACCTTCTTCTGAATGCTTTCGATACTGATGGCCGAACGCCCTTCCTCTTGAAGGGTTTCACGCAGAAGCTGCTCAGCTAACTCCAGAGTGATGTCCTTCTTGGTCAATGAGGCGAAAGCAGCGACTCGCATCAGAGCTCCCTCCAGTCGGCGAATGTTGGCGCGAATATTCGTCGCAATATACTCCACGACTTCGCGCGGCAGTGAAACGCCCAAGGATTGTTCCTTCTTCAGCAGGATTGCCAGTCTGGTTTCGACATCCGGAGCCTGAAGGTCGGCGGCCAGGCCCCATTCGAACCGAGAACTCAGGCGCTGTTCCAGACCGTCAATTTCACATGCCGGACGATCACAACTCAAAACGATCTGTTTATGCGCTTCGTGGAGTGCGTTGAAGGTATGGAAAAATTCTTCCTGGATACGTTCTTTACCGGAAAGGAACTGAATGTCGTCAATGAGCAAGACGTCGGTTTGGCGATAACGCTTGCGGAATTTAACGAGCTGGTTGTTTTGGATCCCATCGATGAACTCGTTGGTGAACTTTTCACAGGAAAGGTAGGACACCCTTGCGTTTGGGCGCTTACCAATCACCTGTTGTCCGATGGCATGCAGCAGGTGGGTCTTGCCAAGTCCTACTCCTCCATAAAGGAACAAGGGATTGTAGGATTTACCAGGAGACTGAGCAACGGCAAGAGCGGCGCTGTAAGCCATTCGATTATTGGCTCCAACGACAAAGGAGTCAAAAGTGTAGAAAGGGTTGAATTTGGCCGTAGCCGTGTCGGGCGTGGAGGCTCGCCGAGCGTGGTCGGTCTGCGAAGGTTGCCCTTCAGCGTGCCCGACGATGCTTTTGGACTCTGATGGGTTGGCCTGAGCGCTCTGGGTGGCCTGAGGCGATGATGGTTCGCTGCTGGACTTGCACTGATAGCTCACCTGAAGTCTTTGCCCACTGGCATCCTCAACGACTTCTTCAAGGAGTTGATGGTAATTGTCTTTGAGCCATACCTCGCAAAAATCATTGGCGACTTCCAGGATCAAGGTGCCATTCTCGACTTGCGAAGGTTTGATGGGGGCAAACCAAAGCTTGAAGACATCATCATTGAGCATCGATTTGAGCTTTTTCACAGCTCGGCTCCAAATTATTTCAGCCTCGTTCCGCATTGCCCTAATTCTCTTTTGAAAACATCTGATTGGTAACTTTATTCACTTCTTAATGTTACGACTTTCAGGCGACGCTTTTTGCCAAGATTTGTTCTGTGAGCAGAGGCTTAATTCCAAGTGGAAACCCTCTTTTGTTAACAAACTCTTGTTTTGTGTATCAACTGTAAGTCCCTAAAAAACAACTAATTACAAAAACTTTTACAACCTCTCAAATGCCACTGCGTTTCAGGAAACGACATCGCATTCAAGCTGTGGTCCAAACGCTAGCCCATAATAAGGCCAAGCTTCTAGCATAACATATTCACTCTTATTCACAAGTTATGCACATTGCTTAAAAAAGCTTGATTGCCCTATGCAGCGTGATAGAGCGCACCGTGTTTTCAAACTCTCCATAGGGGCATTGATCAACCCCTGGGCGATCCTTGCCATCAGCTTGGGAGAACGGAGAAATTAAAAGGGTTTTGTAAAAGAAAGCCAACCTTCATTTACAGGTTAGCAATTTTTTACAATGCTTGCTTGACATTTTCGATAACGGCGGTGTTGCCAGAAAAATGAATAATGCGGATAGGGCTCCCTTGATCGATTTTTCCACCATCGCTGACGACATCCAAAATCTTCTCTCCAAACTGAGCCTTTCCGCCGGGCACGCAAGCGCTGAGGGTGATCCCCTCCATTCCCAACATGGATTGGTTTCTTCTCGTAGACTCTTGAACGGATGATTCGCCACTTTGACTCGCTGAAACCAAGCTGCTGAAAAGAGGTGTCTGTGGAAGCACACTAATCAATGCTGCGATGATGATGGCGGAACCGATTAGGGCAATCGTCAACACCTTGATGGGGTTCAGCAGTTGGGAAGCATTGGGAATCTGCCAGACTGGAAGGGTCGGATCCATATCCACCATTCCCATCAAGAGGGACCATAGGACAAGGCCGGCACCTAACAGTCCAAAAACAAGTGTCCCGGGCAAGAAGAACAATTCCACAATCATCAAGATCAGTCCCAGCGCAAAGAGAATTGCCCACTCCATGCCTGACAAACCGGCTACGTAACCGCCGAGAAAATAAATGGCAAAAGCTACGAGTCCCACAATACCGGGTATACCGAAACCAGGTGTCTTGAATTCAAGGTAAATGCCGACAATACCCAAGATGAGCAGGATGGAGCTGAGTTGATTGATCCAGGTTCCAACCTTTTCTACGCCGGTCGGTTCAATACGAACCAGGCGCGCCTGGTCGAGCCCAAGATGAACCAGCAAATCCTCCATGGATTCGAAGGTGCCTTGACTCAACAGGGGTTTTTGCGGGGAACCATAGAGGGCCTCCGCTTCGGTGTTGGTCAGGGTGAGGATTTGTCCTTTCTCGCTGAGGACTTTTCCATCTCGGACGAGTTCCTTGGATTTGTCGATCATGGCCTCTACAACCTCAGGGTCATGCCCGTGACGTTCTGCCGTGGCGCGTATCATGGCCGAAATACCAGAAGTCATTTTGACTTCCATGGTGTTGGGCATCTCTCCAGGGCCGCCACCGGGTGACATGAGAATCGGAGCGGCAGCTCCAATGACACTTACCGGAGCCATGTAAATTTCCTGAGTGGCTACTGAGATGAAAGCACCGGCTGAATAGGCCTTGTCATTGACGTAGGTGACGGTGCGACCTTCAAAACGATTGATCAATGAGATGAGTTCTTCGGTGATGTCCACCCTGCCACCGTTGGTCTGCATATCCAGTATGAGGCACGCTGCTTCGTTGGTGATGGCCTCTTTGACTCCGCGTCTTACCAAGTAAGTCAGCGGTGGCATGATGTCCTCCCGAATGGGCAGGACATAGACCGGGCCGTTGCCTGATGAATCGTTAGAAACATCCGCCGATGGTTGCGCCTGAAAGCCAATGGGGGTGAAAGCAAGGACTCCCAGCACACTCCATGTTGCCAAGATGGTCAATCGTCGGAAGATCATTATTCATGACTCTAGCCTCTTGGTTGAAGGCCTGCAACCGATCAATGTCTCGTTACGGGTCTTTGCGACGAAGCAGTCTTGCGAACCTAGCTTGCACCTAGCTGGCGGTCATCCATCCTCGCAGGCCAGCATGCCTTCTCGAAGAAGCATGCTGCGTATGGCTTGAGAGGAACTCTCACATTTGAATGCATTCTCAAACAGGGGATCCATGCTTGCCGGAAAATGAGCTGGCTCTTTCCAGGGATCCAAACCTATCACATTGATGGGTTCCATGAATTCGAAGACCGCCTTTCGAATGCTCTCCCACTTCTGAGCCCTCGGGGCGTTCATGGCCTTGTGTTGACGAATCGTGACAAGAAGTTCCAGCATGGCATCGGATCGAGACGCATCTTCGCTGAATAGGAAACCCGGGGCAAGGTGAGGCTTGGAGAGACGGCGTACGGTTTCGGCGTAACTGACCGATGCAAAGTAAATGAGGGTCGTGGTTGCGAAGCACTCGAAGCAGTCCATGCAGGTATAAAGCGTACCGATGAGTTCATCCGCCAGGTGCATTTCCCGTTGGTTCCACTTGGCTGCCTGCTCCCATGAGGATGGGAGTTCGCCTTGGACCAAAGCTTCTGCTTTGGGCAAACCTTGGGCAATTCGCTGGATACCCAGCAGTGTCATGGGGAAGCCGGTCGATAGAAGTGGATCTACAAAACCAGCCGCTGACGGTAGCATGATCCATCGACTGCCATGAACACGCTGGTGAATAAAGCTGACCCTCTCCAGTTTTTTTAGAGGATAAAGCGGCTGCGCTTGACTCCATGAAGATGCTGCGTTGCCAGCCAGTTTCATGGCTTCCTGCCAAATGATCTCCGGTTGCTTGCTTTTAAGCGAGGGGTGTTGCTGCTCCGAAAATACGACACCTGCACTGGCCACCTGATGATCAAAATGAAGAGTCCAGATCCACCCTCCGGGTATGAGTTGGTGCACAGCTGCCTGATGCGGTGGATACGGGAAGGCCGAGGATCTGAGCTTGGGTGTCATCCCCTCAAAATGACTGTAGGCGCTGAAGGTTTGGGGAGTCCTTTTTAGCGGCTTGGTAGGGATTTTTGCCAAAGATGCCACAGCCGAGGCTCCACCAGATGCGTCGATCACCAAATGGGTGGAAATGCGGTGGATTTCGTCGCGCTGGTGAACGTGCAGTTGAATGTGGTTGGGGTGTTCTTCCCACATCATTGGCTGGCTCTGATCCCAATAATGGACCCCATGCTCGATGGCTTTTTCCAAAAGGAAGACGTCCAAATCTTCCCTCCACCAGTGGGTGTCAGCCAAATCGTCCCTTGGGCTGGCGGCGACCATGAGCTCTTTTTGCCACGAGGAATTTGGCTCGGTTTCTGGAGGGTTGCTGTGGCTATAAAAAGTGAATCCTCGCTTCAATCCAACCTTCATTGCTGGGTGCGTCTTCTTCCAACGGCCCCATCGGGTGAGGGAATGCAAAAAGTCCAATTCGTAGGTGACTGCAAGTTCCTCGAGCAATAAATTGGTGAGAGGAGTGGTGGACTCACCAAGGGTGATGCGCGGGTGTTGATGACGTTCCAAGATCAACGTGCGATAGCCGCGTTTTCTGGCAATCATGGCCATGAGACAGCCTGCAAATCCCGAGCCAAAGATGACAAGATCCCAATCGTATCTGGCTTTGATCATGAGCACTCCGGGCACTTGTGCCCGGGTAAAATTTGCTGTTGCTGATTCATGTGGACCAATCGCTCTATACGCTCCTTGCGACACAAGGAGCATGAGCCGAAGGAGTCAAGATTCCAGGTATCCATGTAAACCCTACCAGGTGCCTGCCGAATGGCGCCTTCAAGACACGCTTCCATCAACTCCATGGTGGGTTGGGTGAAATCACCGCTTTTTCTGAGGGCCTCCATGGCACCGGGTGCCGAGCGGGTGGGGATGAGGCTCACGCGATCAGCACCCTGCTGCAATGCAAAATCTACTGTCCTGAGACAAAGGCCCAAGGCTTCTTCGGGTCGAACAAAGGGCGGTTGAATCATCACGAAGGCTCGGTGACCGATCCCAGAATGTTTGAGTTCTTTGGCGGCTTTCACATAGTCTTCTAATGTGAAGCGCTTGTTGAGTTGATGCAGGACCGTATCCTCCGCGCATTCCAATCCCATCGCTATTTCGAGTCTTGGCTGCAGTCGATCGGCAAAGGCCATGGCCGAATGGGTGACCAAGGTCGGGTGAGACTCTACAACCACCTTCTGGAAGGGCTGAAGTAGTTCGGCGATGGCTTGGTGGTCTTCGGGATAAATGGCGCGCGTGTCGAAAAAGCTCCCACTGTTGTAGATTTTGATTTGAGTAAGAGGCGTTTTGGTTTGTTGCTGCGCGTTATGAATCGCCTTTTGAAGTTGATGGAGTGCATGGCCCCGACCCAGGGGAACAGGAGTCGTGTGTTGCCAGAGATCACACATGACACAGCTCCAAGGGCATTCACGATTGATCAGGAAAACTACCGCTCCATGAATAAGACTGCCATCTGTTTCCCACTCTTGGTCAAGGATGACTCGAGGTTCGGTCTCTCTTCCCGGGCGAGACACAGGAGGCCGCAGGGAGCGCACCCATCGGCTGCGGGTCGCGAGCTCGCTTGGAAGGTGGCTTGGCTGCTGAACCATGATTTAGTCCTCTGAGTGAGCCAATTTCTGGATGCTGGATGCGGTCATTCTGCAGAGTTTCCAATCATCGAGTATCTCCGCCCCCAATCCTCGATAGAAATCCATGGCAGGTTGGTTCCAATCCAGAACCAGCCATTCAAATCGGGCGCAGTCCCGCTCCAAAGCCAATCGGGCAAGGTGTCGAAGCAGGGCCTTGCCTATTCCCTTGCCCCGAAAATCCGGCTGGATGAAAATATCTTCCAGATAAAGTCCCCGTTGACCCTCGAAGGTAGAGAAATGATGAAAGAAGACTGCGTATCCCACGACGACCCCTTGCCAGCTGGCCAGACAAACCTCGGCAGCAGGGTGCGGTCCAAAAAGGGAATCTCTGAGCGTGTCTTCATTCGCAGTCACCTGATGCGAGAGCTTTTCGTAATCGGCAATGGCGTGAATCAGTTCCAGAATAACCCCCACATCCGAAGGTGTGGCTTGTCGAATCGACAGGGATTCTTTGCAATCATTTGAGCTCATTGCGATGCGATGGGGCTTTTCTGGGCCTGGCCTTTGAGTTTTTCAAGTGCTTCGACGGCCGCATTGAATTCAGCCTGCTTCTTGCTCTTGCCACGGCCTCTTCCCAGTTCTGAGTGATCGTGGATCACGGCACATTCAAAAATGCGATCGTGATCCGGTCCGTTCACCTTGATGAGCTCATAGTGAGGAGGACGATTGGAGGAAGTCTGCAGCAGTTCCTGAAGCTCACCTTTGGGGTTGTCCAGACTGGGCAGTATTTCCAGCTTGCCGAAATGATCGGAGAAACGCTGAAGGATAAACTCTCGGGTGGTCTCAAAACCCGAATCCAGATAAACCGCTCCAATCAGAGCTTCGAAAGCATCTGCAAGGGCGCTGAGCCGTTCACGTCCGCCGCTCAATTCTTCTCCTCGGCTCATGAGTAACTGTGGGCCCAAGCCAATGGTTTTTGCCAAATCAGCCAAAGTGCGCCGATTGACCAATTGGGCACGGGCTTTGGTCAGAGGCCCTTCTTCATGTTCAGGATATCGGGCAAACAACTCATGAGTGATGACCAACTGGAGCACCGCATCACCCAGGAATTCCAATCGTTGATTATTCAGGTTCGAAGAGTTTTCGTTTCCATTGAAGGACCGGTGGGTCAGTGCTAATTGAAGTTTGGATCGATCGGCAAAGGTATACCCAACACCCTGCTCGATGGTCGCCATGGAATCCCCGTTCTGGGGTGTCTCATTCATGGAGTGCTGGGGTGACGGAGGTTTCAGAGTCGGTAGATGCTTCTTCTTCGATAGAATCCCGATTGGTATCCTCTTTTGGTGTGGTCTCTGCGCCTTCCACGGGTAAGCCCTGCTCCATGAGCAGGGTGACATCCTTCTGTATCTTTTCCAAGGGATCCTGGTTCAAGTCGGGCTCGGCAATGGTAAAGACATCCCCTGACTTTGGGTGCTCATACACAAAGATCCGCTGGCCATCCTGCTTGAATTGATCCTGAACTTTGAGAATACGCTTTCGCTCTAGCATCACTGCCAGAATGTATTGAGCGCCCTTATATTGGGGGAAATCTTCTGAAGTGAGTTTTCGCAGCAGGGTTTCTGCGGTGTCTCTCTGGATGGCCTCAGGAGCGGGTGGAGGCGGAGACTGAAAACGTCCCTGCCAATGAGAAAGATAGTTCTCGGATGATTCAGGTTTCTGTGCCTGATGCTGGGTCCAACACGGTTGACAGAGATCCTTGCGCTGCAACTCGTGTTTGGTGGCGAAGAGCAGGCTGTGATACGCGGCGCCGTCCTCGAAAGGCTGCTCACAAGCCACACAGGATCGAGACCGGGATTGAATGTTCCAATCGTTCATACTTAAGCAGTGGTAACGGCCCTCCCCTAAGGATGGGCAGTTTCGATTGGGTCATTCCGAGCGAGGCTTCAAAACGAACGTCCCTGATGCATGAGTGGGTTCCATGCCTTTAAGACCCTCGTTTTGCGGCGCCGCCTGATGGATACAGAACGACCTTCCATTTATTAATATCAACAGCTTTTCCAGAGATCAATCCCTGGATTGGAAAACCCGAGCGTGCTTGCTGGATGGAAACTGACGCATTGGGTTGTCCGTTGCCTTTATGGCAAGATCACGATAAAAACCATGCCTTATGCCGCGTTCTGGGACGTCCATTTTCTTTCACCTTGTGTGGGTGCCTTTGACCCTTCTCATGACCATGTTCTCTGGCTACGGGGCCTTGGCCAGCCTGGAACCTCAAAAGGATGGGAAGATTGCCATGGGATGGTTGGTCTTCTACGTGTGCACCGGGTTGTTCTGCCTGGGATTGACTGGCTGGTTGGTGTGGTCCGCTTTCTGGAAGGAGGATCCCTGGGAGGATGGTATGGGTGAGGTCCATGAGATGGATGACATCGAGAGACAAGGAGACTGAGATCGATTACCCATCCTTGCACGTTTGCCTTTTGGCTTGAGGCTAAAAAACTTGAGAAACCTCCCTGGCCCATCCAATAATCCACCATGCGCCTCTCTGGTTACCGTTTCTCCATCTTTCTGGCTCTGTTTGCGTCTGCTTCAATCACTGCAAAGGCTGCTACTTTCGCTTGGACTGAACAAGAGATCGATACGATTGAAATCGGATACGGACTTGCGCTGAGGGATGTCGATGGTGATGGCAAAAGGGATATCTTGCTCGCCGACAAAAAAACCATCCAATGGTATCAAAACCCCTCCTGGCAAAAACACATCATCGCCAGAGACCTGACCGTGCGGGACAATGTCTGCATCGCAGCCAGGGACATTGATGGAGATGGGCGCTGCGAGGTGGCTGTTGGAGGACAATGGAATTTTTCGGAAACCATTCAGGATGGAGCCATTCATTACCTGCACCCACCTGTGGACCGCCGTGACTTATGGACACCCATTACGCTACCCCATGAGCCCAGCACGCACCGCATGCATTGGATCCAGGCATCCGACGGAGGCTATCGATTGGTCGTCAAGCCCTTGAGGGGGCAAGGCAACGTGGGTGACGAAGGCTACGGACTGATGCTCATGACCTATGAAAGACCTGAGGATCCACAGCAAGCCTGGACTCGGGAACTCGTTTCAAATTTCCTGCACCAATCCCATAATTTTCACCCTGTCAATTGGGACACCGATCCGGAAGAAGAGCTTGTGGTCGCCTCGAGAGAAGGGGTGTGGCACTTTGATCATCAGCGTGGATTCTGGCGTGCCCGGCAACTGACCGATCAGTTCGCTGGTGAAATCCGCGATGGGCGTCTGCCAGGTGGGAGGCGTTTCATGGTCACTATTGAGCCCATGCACGGTACCACCTCTGCGATTTATGGGGAGCCCTCCAGTCCTCTTGCCCGTTGGCCCCGATTGGCAGTGCTTCACGATCAGCTCAAGGATGGACATGCGCTGGCTGTGGACGATTTCCTGGGAGTTGGTTCCGATCAAGTCGTCGTGGGGTGGCGCGGGATGAATCCCAGAGGCGTTCCAGGCATACGCCTTTATGCGCCGATCGATCAAACGGGCACCCAATGGCACGAAACCATCCTGTCCGATGCCTCGCTTGCGGTTGAGGACATCAAGGCAGCAGACTTGGATGGGGATGGACGACCTGAAATCGTGGCCGCTGCCAGGCAGACCAAGAATCTCAGGATTTATTGGAACCGGACTCGATGAGGAGGCTCCAAGGGGTTGCTTTTCTGCAAGCCGCTTTGTTCCGACTCAGCCCTTGCGCTGAGTCTTACCCTTGCGCGTTCCTTTGCTTTTGTGAACGGAACGTTGCTTCTTGGCCGGTTTCTGAGCCAGATGCACCTGAGCGGCTACCTTGAGCCTCAATCCGTTCAAGCGAATGAATCCTGTCGCATCATCCTGATTGTACGCCTGAGTCGGATCTGCCTCCATGGTGGCGATTTCGGGGTTGTAAAGGCTCAAGGGGGATTGGCGTCCGGCAGTGATGATGTTGCCTTTGTAGAGTTTGATTCTCACGCGGCCGGTAACATGTTTTTGTGAATCCGAGACCAGGGCCTGCAATGCTTCCCGTTCGGGAGCGAACCAAAAGCCGTAATAGACCAGTTCTGCGTATTTGGGGATCAGAGAATCGCGCAGGTGCATCACCTCACGGTCCATGGTCAAACTTTCAATCTGGCGATGGGCAAACAAGAGAATGCTACCGCCTGGGGTTTCGTAAACGCCTCTTGATTTCATTCCGACAAATCGGTTTTCGACCAGGTCGACTCGTCCCACACCGTGTTTGCCACCCAGCCGATTGAGTTTTCGCATGACTTCCAAGGGAGACATTTTCTTTCCATTGAGCGCCACACAGCGCCCTTGCTCAAAGTCGAGATTGACATACTCGGGCTTGTCGGGTGCGTCTTCGGGGCTGACGCTCAACTTGTACATATCCTTGAATTTGGGAGCAGACGCATCCAACCAGGGATCCTCCAGAATGCCGGCTTCATAGGAGATGTGAAGCAGATTGCGATCCATGGAGTAGGGCTTGCGTGCACTGGCTTCCACAGGGATTTTTTTCTTGGCGCAGTAGGCGATCATTTCCTTTCTGCCAGGGAAGGTTTCCCGAAATTCGGCATCTCGCCATGGAGCAATCACTTCCAGTTCGGGGGCGAGGGCTGCGACGGTCAATTCGAAGCGAATCTGATCATTGCCCTTTCCAGTGGCCCCATGCGCGATGGCCTGAGCCTTTTCTTTACGGGCAATCTCGACCATTCTTTTGGCAATCAGAGGTCGGGCGATGCTGGTTCCCAGAAAATACTGACCCTCGTAAATGGCACCAGCCTGAACCATGGGATAAATAAAGTCGCTGGCAAATTCATCCTGAAGATTGTCGATATAGATTTTGGAGGCCCCGGTTTGAATGGCCTTTTTGTCCAAGCCCTTCAACTCTTCCTCCTGGCCGATGTCGGCGCAGAAGGCGATGATTTCAGCGGAGTACTTCTCCTTGAGCCAGGAAACCAACACCGAGGTGTCCAAGCCACCAGAATATGCCAATACAATCTTCACGGCCGCAGCATGCTTCAAGCGAGCTTTCTCTGCCAAGTGCAAAAATACCGGTCATCACAGGAAGGGAGGAAGGATCGATTCCGGTCGCATCGCGTGAAAAGATGGCCCAAGATGCAGGATCCTTACGCATGACAACTCAACCATCCAATGAAAGGCTGCAAGTGGGTTGGACCAAGCACTTCCGGCGCTTGTCGTTGGTCTGTCTTGGGGGCCTGCTTACAGCTGGATGGATGATTGTTCGAAAAAGTTCCTTGGATTGGGAATGGATCCTCGAGCAGGAAGCCGTTCTGACTGCCCTGACCCAAGATCATTTTTTCGCTTCCCTGGCTGTTGTCTTTATTGGCTATGTCCTATGGGCGGGACTTTCCATCCCGGGGGTCACTCTGGTGACCCTGGTCGTCGCGTGGTTCTACGGTTTTTGGGTTGGCCTTCTGTTGGTCAGCTTTGCATCGACAGCAGGAGCCACCCTGGCCTTTCTGATCAGCCGAAGGTTGCTTCAGGATTGGCTTAAAACCCGGTGGCAAAAGCGATGGATGGCCTTTGATGAATCTTTTCGCCATCATGGTAACTGGTTTCTTTTCTCGCTTCGATTGATGCCCGTGATTCCCTTTTTTCTGATCAATCTTCTGGCAGGCTGTACCTCCATGCGAACCCATACCTACTGGTGGATCAGTCAGCTGGGCATGCTTCCAGGTACGATGGCCTGTGTGTATGCAGGATCGGCCATGCCTTCCCTCGAAGAAATCTCCCAGGCACCCGTCCAGGCCATCATGCGTCCTGAGTGGTTGCTGGCCCTCATCCTCCTGGCCGCCCTGCCATGGATCGCTCGCCTTGTTCTCCAGAGATGGAGGTAATGGCTTGGGGCTTGACCAGACGCAAACTTTTCACAGCTTCTGGCGCTTTGCTGGTGACATCGATTCGACAAAACCTTGTCAAGCAGAGAGGGATGCATTTTCATGGCCACCTCGCCTTCGTCCCTGAACCAGGCAAGGTGAAGCAGTGGGTGCGTCATGTTGAAACTTGAAAAATATTCTATCGGTGTGGGGGATCGCTTCGCCCATCAGGCAAAGGCCCAGCTCAAAGCATGTCAAATGCTCCTGGAGCAAGGGGTTGAAGTAGTACCGGTCTGGAACAAATCCAATCGGGAGCACGCCTTCATTGGCTCGGAACCCCCCTCAGTCAAAAAGGCCGCCCAAGAAGCAGTCGATACGCTGGGTTGGCAACATGGATGGCATGTGGACGCTGACCACATCGGGATCGACACCGTTGATCGCTACCTTCAATGCTCGGATTTTTTCACCATCGATGTGGCTGATTTCATCGGCAAGGACGCCCCGGTGACCGTGGTGGAGGATTTTTTGCGCCGACACCCGGAACTGCTAGGTGCGTGCACCATCGAAGGACTGGAGGCACCGCTTGAGATGGATCGAGAAGAGATTTTTCGAGTCGCCAGCAAATACCTTCAAGCGGTTCAGGAAGCCTCCAATGTCTATCAATACATCGTCGACCGATTGGAGCATGATGAGCTCATCGCTGAAGTTTCGATGGATGAAACCGACAGCCCCCAGAGACCCCACGAACTTCTCATTATTCTGGCTGCCATGGCCGATGAGGGCATTCCTGCCCAGACCATCGCACCAAAGTTCACCGGGCGTTTCAACAAGGGGGTGGATTATGTAGGGGATCTGGATCAATTTGAAAAAGAGTTCAATGAAGATCTCGCCGTGATCGCTCATGCCATCAAAGCCTATGGTCTTCCTGAAAACATCAAACTGAGCGTTCACAGTGGAAGTGACAAATTCAGTCTTTATCCCATCATACACCGTGCCCTCAAGCGGACAGGTGCCGGGGTGCACCTTAAAACGGCAGGTACGACCTGGTTGGAAGAAATGATTGGCTTGTCCGAGGCCGGGGGAGACGGGCTGGCTCTTGCCAAGGAAATCTATGGGTATGCCCTGGATCACGTGGAGGACCTTTGTGCGCCCTATGCTACGGTGATCGACATTGACCGAGGACAACTTCCCGACAAGGCAATCGTGGACGCATGGAGTGGTGATCAGCTGGCCCACGCTCTGAGGCATGTGCAGGGACACCCATCCTTTAATGCCCACTTACGACAACTCATCCACATCTCCTTCAAAGTGGCCGCCAAGGAAGGTCAACGATACCTTGATTTGCTGAAGGCGAACGAAGAAATCGTCGGAAGGAATGTGACTGAAAATATCTATAACCGGCACTTGAAGCCGCTCTTTCTGGGTTGACCGCAGCCAAAAGATTTCTTTGCCTGAAGGGCATGAGGTTTCGTCTTTCCTGGTTGTGCTTGCGGGTTGTGTGTGCTGCTACCGTCATGGCTTCTCAAGCCTTCGCGGAGGCTCAGAGACCGGTTCGCCCCAACATTCTTTTCATCATGTCTGATGATCACACCGCCCAGGCGGTGGGAGCCTACGCTACGGTGCTGAAGTCGCTGAATCCGACCCCCGAGCTCGATCGACTTGCGGCTGGAGGGATGGTGTTTGACAACGCCTTTTGCGTGAATGCCATTTGCACGCCAAGCCGGGCCTGTATCATTACCGGTCAATACCCACACAACAATGGAGTATTCGATTTGACCGGGTACATTCCACCCAGCCGACAGACCCTTCCCATTCTCATGCGTGAGGCGGGATACCAAACGGCCATCATTGGAAAATGGCATCTCAAACGGGAGCCTCACTTTGATTATTACAAGGTCCTCCCCGGACAAGGAAAATACATGGGGCCCGTTTTTCGGGTGCAGGGACTCAAGCCCTGGCCGTCCAATACGGTAGAGCATCCAGGTGAGCACTCCTCCGATGCCATTACCGACGCTACCCTGGATTGGTTGCAAAACCATCGAGACCCTGACCAGCCGTTTTTTCTTTGCCATCAATTCAAGGCGCCTCATGATTTTTTTGAAAACGCTCCGCGTTATCAGGATTACCTCAACGACGTGGAGATCCCTGAACCTCCCTCACTTTATGATGTCCCGTCGACCTTCGGTTCTCTGGCGACCCGAGGGGATGGTGATGAATTGATGCCTCATATAGGAACATCCATCGGTAAGCGGAACCCGAGACGCTCCTATGCGGCCGACCTTCATCGGCTCTATCCTGAAGAGTTTCCATCCGATTACGATCTGGAGCGATTGAGTGAAGAGGAGACCACGCACTTGGCTTATCAGGCCTACCTCAGGAAATACCTTCGGTGTGTCAAAGGTGTGGATGACAATCTCAAACGACTCTTTGACTACCTCAAGCAAGAGGGGCTTTATGACCAAACCCTGATCATCTATACTGGCGATCAGGGGTTCTGGTTGGGGGAGAATGATTATCAGGACAAGCGCTGGGCCTACGACAAGAGCATGCGCATGCCACTCATCGTTCGATATCCACCTGCCATTGCCGCGGGTACAAGATCCGATGCCATGATCGAAAATGTCGATTTTCCCGCACTCATGTTGGATTATGCGGGCATCGCACTCCCGGAATCCATGCAAGGGCGCTCTTTTCGATCCATCTGCGAGACGGGCAGGGAACCGGAGAATTGGAAGCAGGCGGTTTATTACCGCTACTGGATGCACATGGCCCATCATGACAATCCGGGCGAAATGGCCATTCGAACCAAACGGCACAAACTGATTTATTTCTACGGTTGCGATTATGAAGGAGGCAATCAGACCCCCCCTGCCTGGGAGTGCTATGATTTGATCAAGGATCCTGAGGAATGGAACAACGTCATTGATCATCCCGAATATCGGGAGACCGTCGCTTCCCTCAAAGATCAACTGGCTCGCCTGAGAAAAGAGGTGGGAGATGACGGTTCCCATTATCCGGCCTGCGAAGCAGTCGTGCAGGCCTTCTGGGCGGATGACGCCTCAGACCGTCAGCGGGCACGTGAGATCAGTCACGCCTTCAAAGTGCGACGTGAGGCCACGCTCGCCAGACCCGGTAAGCTTTGATCACTCCGGCAAGAGGCCGTAGCGGCGCATCATCTCAAGATCCATTATCATGGTAGAATCCACCGCATTGGCTGGAGCGCCTGCTTCGTAGGGATTGACAGGTTCTGACGGGACAGGTTGTCCGGGGTTGAGCAGCCGATGCAGAGCTTCGGGTGGGAGGGGATTCTTTTCCAACCAGGCCATGGCCTTTTCGCGATCTTGGTCCAACCATTGCCGGGCATATTGTTCGACCATTTGATGACGTTGTTCTTGACCGGACATCCCGGAAGCCCAGATGACTCCCATTTCAGGATCTTGATGCCCGATGGAATGGACAAACGTTTCCACCAGTTGATCGCGTTGGCTATCTTGTGGCTGCTGCAGGAGCCAGGCTCCGGCTGACTCCATATCTTCACCAGCCCAGCGTTGAAGGATCCCCTGATAGGCCTGTTGTCGGGAATCCTCATCGTTGAAGCCCGATGCCCATTCGATCGCATAAGAGGGTTCATACTCGCTCCACTGGCGAGCCACCTGAACAGCGGCTTGATTCTGCAGATCGCCCGATCCCATTTCTGCCACGTATTCGGCGGCTTCCAGAGGGGATTGCCGAGCCCACTGGCTGAGTAATTCGGGCATCACCTGGCTCCGAACCGAGGCATCCACATCCTGATCCACCCATGCAAGAGCGCCTTTGGGATCCTGGGAAATCAGTGAGTGCATCATCGAGCGGACCGCTTTCGCCTGAGATTGCGTGTCTTCCAAACCAGCCGCATAAGCCATGGCTGATGTGGGATCTTGCTGGGCCCAATGGCCTGCCAGCTGGCCGATGACCTGAGTGCGCGTTTCATCATCAGGAAGGGATTCTGCCCACGCTCTCGCCGCATCGAGATCCTGATTCGCCCAACTGGAGGCAATTTGGCCCAGCATGGACTGGCGCTCCTGCCTGCTGTTCAGCGTGTTCGCCAGGGCAATGGCTTGTTCGGGATTTTGTTCGGTCAATTGCCAGCTCATGTTGCGAATCGTATCGGTGCGGGTTTTTCCCTGGGGCATGTCCATGACCCATTGGATGGCCTCTTCGGGGTTTTCCTGAGCCATGCGGTTGGCGATTTGATGAATGACCTGATTGCGAGTGGATCCAGGGAGCATCTCATCGGCCATCTGGATGGCAAGGGAGGTGTCCGATTCGGCAATCTGCCACGAAATGGCTCCCAAGGCAGAACTCTTGGCCTGTCCTGGGGGAAGTTCCTTGATCCAATCCAGTGCTAGTTGCGGATCCCGCTCAGCCAGATGGCGAGAGGCCTGTTGAATCAAATCCGTCTTGCTACGCCCTGTTGGTAAGGCCTCCAGGTGGGTCATGGCACTTTCCAGATCTTCTTCCATCCAGGCATGCATGATCGACTGATAAGCCTGATCCTTCATCCGGGGATTCTCGATGTTTTCGATAAATTTGAGAGTCCCTTCCAGGTCCTTCCACGCATGAGTGGAAACCAGCTGTGACGTTGCATTCATGCGATCTTGTGGACGGGTCAAGGATGCAAGAACCTTTTCGATTCTCTCACTATCTTCCAGTGGGATTTGCTGCATGACTCCCTGAATCGCCATGGACTGATGTCGCTTATTCTCCAAGCCTTGAATCCAGGCCAGGGCCTGGTCCAGATCCTCAGCAGCAAGTCCAGTGGCAATGCTGTGGTATAAATGGGTGAACTGTTGGCTCAACTCGAGTGTTTCCAAATGTTTGGCTGCTTCCAATGGTTGAACGAGTGCCAGCTCGGACAGGATCTGCGCTTTGGCTTCCCGCGCACGATTGGGTTTGAGGTGCTGGCCAATGAATTCCATGGCATTGTCAAAGGAGTGCCTTGCCAAGGCTTGAGCCATCGAGGTGCTGAGTCGATCCTTGGTTCTGACGTCCTGGATTTCATCAAACCACCTGCGAGCCGAAGTTGGATCCTGCTTGCACCAGCCGCGCAGGCTGGCTTCCATGTAAGCCAGCCGTTGATGATAATGAGGGTGCTCCGATGCAAAAGCCATGACGCCTGCCGGATCTCTTTCGGCCATGATTTGAAGTGCCTGGGCAATGATCCATTGATCCCGACCCCTACCTGCGTCTTTGAGGGACTGATTTTCGAAAGCGGCCAGGACGGTGGCGTAATCCGAGATAGGTAGATCGCTGAGGAGACCCAACAAGGCAAAAGTCTTATCCTGGTGATCCCTTAATTCAAAAAGTTCGCTGATGGCACTTTCCAGATCCTGTCGATGTGCGCGAATACGCTCCGGACTCACCGACGAGAGAGAAGGAGGCAGGGACGTTCCTGGGGATGTGGCGTTTTTCTGGATGCCGTTTGCACGTTTGCCCTCACTGTTCTGGGGTGACGAAGTCAGGGTAACCCCGAGGGCGAATCCGATAGCCAGGCACGCAACCGAAGTTAACACGTGTTTTTTCTGGAACATGGCGATGGGAAATGAGTGGTTTCCGAACTCTTCCAAAATACTTTCTCAAAGAAGAAAGTCGAAGCATTTGTTGCCTTCCCTTGTTTCGAAATGGCAGAACATTCAAGGACCATTGGCCGAAATCAGAGGGAATGGAGTCACTTCCTTGACCCATGATGAACACACTGACAGCCTATCAATCGCCCATATGGCAGCCAAGGAGACATGACAAAGCATTATGATGTGATCGTAGTGGGGGTAGGTATTCTCGGTCTCGCCCACGCCTGGCATGCGGCTCGCATGGGATACAGGGTGTTGATGCTTGATACGACTGCTTCGGCCCAGGGTGCCAGCGTGCGTAATTTTGGTTTTGTGACTGTCACCGGGCAGCGTCCTGGAGAAGATCTGCCTATGGCGGTAAGGTCGGCTGCTATCTGGAAAGAGGTGTCTGAAGTGGTGGGCATTTCCATCGAACAGACAGGGGCCTGGTTTGTTGCGCACAGCGCGGCATCGGAGGCTGTTTTGAAGGCTTATTTGAAAGAGTCCAGCATGACAGGGTGTTGTTTGCTGGCGCCCGAGGACTGGCGACAGCAGCCCGTGGGCCCTTTTCTGGGCGAAATTCAGGCGATACTCCACAGCCCTCATGAACTCCGCATCAACCCTCGTGAAGGAATTCCAAAGTTGCTTCAGTGGCTCTGCGAGCACGCCGGCGTCCACTTTGAACCTTCTGCCCATGTGCAGACAGTGGGTGAGGGGTGGGTACAAACACCTGGGGCCTGTTACCAGGCGGATCACGTATTTCTCTGCTTGGGTGATCGGTTGCAGGCATTGCTTCCCGAGGTGTGGCGGGCCTTTGACTTGCGTCGTTGCATGCTTCAGATGCTGCGTCTTGAGCCCATTGGAGTGCGATTGGATCATCCCATGTTGACCGATCTGAGCCTGATCCGTTATCCGGGATTCGCTACCCTTCAGGAGACCCAGGCTCTGCGGGCTGAGTTAACGGAGACCTATCCTCGTCATTTGGAAGAAGGGGTTCATTTGATTGTGGTTCAAGATGCTGATGGAAGTCTGGTGGTGGGCGACAGTCACGCCTATGGAGATGATGTCGTACCCTTTCGACGTGAGGAAGTGGATCAATTGATCCTCGATGCCTTCCAGGATTTGCTGCCCGGTTGCCGGCCTGTGGTCTCCGAGCGATGGTTGGGTACTTACGATTCCTCTGCAGGGCCCAGTTGGTTCATCGAGCCAGTCTGGCCTGCTGTGCACGCTGTGCAAGTCACCAGCGGTGCAGGGATGTCTCTGGCATTTGGCCTTGCTGAAAAGAATGTGCAAGCATGCTTGGGGAAACTTGGGAAAACACCAAAAGTTGGGGGAACCGAAAGACTCGGATAAGCCTTTGAAAAGGGATTTGCTTGGAGATGGTCGGGGCGGCGAGATTCGAACTCGCGACCTCCTGAACCCCATTCAGGCGCGCTAGCCAGGCTACGCTACGCCCCGACCCCGTCTTGCGACAGGCGCGTATCTTATGAAGCGAGTACGATTGAATTCAACTCCTTTTGAAGAAAAATTGATGCCAAAGGAGCCCAATTCTAGGATGCTTCCCTTCAAATGAGCCAAGCCAAGGACATTGAAGAGCCCTGGGGATCCGCCTTGGAAGCAACGCTTCAGGGCGATTCTTCTCTAAAGGCTGCCCACTGTTGGTCGGTTGCCTGCTCAGGGGGCCTGGATTCGGTCGTGCTGTTGCATGTCTTGAAACGCTTGGCAGACTCTTCGGGAAAGACGCTCATCGCCCTTCATTTCAATCATCAGCTTCGTGGTGCTGATTCTGACGCAGATGCCGAGTGGGTTGTCTCCCTGTGCCAGCGATGGAAGGTGCCTTGTGTTCAGGAAAGTGGAGATGTTCGAGTCATCACGCAAGCTCAAGGTCTCTCTCTTGAAATGGCCGCCAGAGAATGCAGGCATGCGTTTCTGGCACGGAGTGCATTGGCTCATGGAGCGGCTTGTGTGGCGTTGGCCCATCATGCCGATGATCAACTCGAGACCCTTTGGTGGCGTTGGATGCGTGGCAGTGGACCGGAGGGGTTGCAAGGGATGACCCATACATCCTTATCGCCTGCGGATCGTCGATGTATCCTGTGGCGCCCTTTTCTTTCTTTATCAAAGGAGACCTTCAGGGCCTATGCTCAAACACATCAACTGGAATGGCGAGAGGATGCCAGCAATAGTAATGTGCGCCATCAGCGCAATCGTCTCAGGCATGAACTTTTCCCGTTCATCAGGAAAGCGTTTGGCAACCAGGGCCTCGAGGGCCCTCTGCGCTCCTGTGAGCTGATCCAGACAGAGCACGCCCTGATAGCCAAGTTGGCAAACAAGTGGGAAGCCGATGGAGATGAGGCTGCGGTTTTTTCGTCGCAGCATCGTGGGCTTCAGCGTGAGTTGATACGTCGGGCCTTGATTGGTTTGGGGCAGAGTCCGACGTATGACAAAATTGAACGACTCGTCGACGCAGCACAAGATCAGGACGTCATGATGGCGCCAGGTTTGAAGGTCCGCCGTTTGGAACGTATGCCTTTATTGAAAGCTGTAGCTGAGTCTGCGGAGGAAGTGTTGTTTTCAACAGTCAGGCAAGAGCTTCTTTTGGAAAGGGATTCCGGTCAGGTGCCTTTTGATGGGTGCCACATCCTCTGGAAGCGTTGCTCTATGCGCGAATGGACAGGCATGCCTTCACCCTCTCACTTTGCCGAGCGTTTTGATGCGGATGCCTTGGGTGCGCGTATTTGTCTGCGCCACTGGCATCCTGGGGATCGTATGGCTCTTATCGGAGGACATGGTTCGACCAAGCTTCAGGATTTGTTCACCAATCTGAAATGGACCTCCATTCAGCGCCATCAAGCGGTCGTGGCCACAGACGCACAAGGGCGAATTTTTTGGGTGGAAGGTTTGAGAATCGCAGAATTTGCCAAAGTCACCCCTGCAACCCAGTGCATCATCCAATGGCGTTGGGAGCGCAAAACATCCCTAGGTTGAGGGTTGGCCGTACAATGCCACGAGTTTTTCGGCACTTTCCTTGAGTTGATTTTTCAGACTTTCCGGTTCCAGCACACGGGCATGAGCGCCCCATCCAAGAATCCATCGCTGAATTTCCACCAGGCTGCTCAGTTGCAGCGTCAGGGCAACGCCTTCGTCGGGAAGAGCCTTGAGCTGTTGGGTGGGATGCCAGATTTTTTCCCGGATGTAGTCGGCTACCTGATGCGAAAAGTGAATGGTGACCCTGATGGTTTGCCCGCCTGAATGGACTCCGAAGCTCCCTTGCAGGCGGTCTTCAATATTGAATTTTTTCGGGCGCTTGAAAGTGTCTCCTGTTTCGTCTACCGCACAGACTCGGGAAGGAACAAATGTTCGGATATCTTCTCGCAAATGACAGTAACCAAAAAGAAACCACTCCCCATTGATGTTGGAAAGATGATAGGGGTCGACGGTTCGAGCCTGTGCTTTCTTCTGTCCCGGCTTGCGGTAATGCAGCGCGACCCTGCGCTTGCGGGAAACGGCTTTGGCCAATTGGTCGAACACCTCGAGGTTCATCTGGGGAAGAGCACTCGTGCGAAAGGAAATCGAATCACTCCAGTCTGAAAGATTCAATGAGATGGTCTCAGGAAGGGCCTCGGCTATTTTTTGAAAAGCACTGACCAATGGCTTTTCAAAGGTCGTGCCTCGATACTGCTGAAGGGCCTTTTCAGCAATGAGTAAGGCGACCATTTCGCCCTCAGTGACATGAAAGGTAGGAAAGGCGCCAACCTCCTGAGTGTAATAATACCCATAGCGAGCGGCATCGTACTCAATCGGAAGATCGAGCCGATCACGCATGAACTCAATGTCACGATGAATGGACTTGGTGCTGACTTCCAATTGACCCGCAAGACCAGTGGCATTGGGGTAGCGAGCTGACTGAATGGCCTGATGGATTTTCAGCATTCGTTCCATCGGAGGCCTGGAATGGATGCTGGAACGTGGCATGGATAGCGCTCAAGAAGGCCTGCTTCACGAGACGTTTTCCGTAGAGCTCACAAGTGAGCTTACTCCGGTTCCTGTCATGATCTTCAACCCCTCATGGGTTGCGCTGATCATAGGAGTCGATTGAGGACTTCTTCGTTGGTTTTGTATTTCTTGAGTGCGGCCGTCAGTGTTTCCAGAGCCTCAATGGGGTTGGTGTCAATCATCTGGCGACGCAGTTTGTGAATGGCCTGGATGTATTTGGCTCCGTAAAGTTTTTCTTCTTTGCGAGTACCGCTCTTGGGAATGTCCAAAGCCGGGTAGAGACGTCGGTCAGCCAATTTACGATCGAGGATCAATTCCATGTTACCGGTTCCCTTGAATTCCTGAAAAATCAATTCATCCATGCGCGAGCCAGTATCCACTAGGGCCGTTGCCAGAATGGTCAAAGAGCCTCCTTCTTCGATTTTTCGAGCCGAAGCAAACATCTTTCGGGGGATTTCCAGTGCCCGGGCATCCACGCCACCACTCATCGTCCGACCGCTGCCTCCATGAACACTGTTATAGGCTCGGGCAACACGGGTGATGGAGTCCATGAGTACAAAAACGTCCTTTCCGGCTTCCACCCGTCGTCGACAGCGCTCGATGATGAAGCGCGAAAGGCGGACATGGGTGTCGAGCTCCTGATCGTTGGAAGAGGCAATCACATCGGCATTGACCGATCGAGTGAAGTCAGTGACTTCCTCAGGTCGTTCGTCAATCAAAAGCACTACGACTTCCACTTCGGGGTGATTGGTGGTGATGGCATTGGCAATTTGTTTGAGGATCGTTGTCTTTCCTGTGCGAGGAGGAGCAACGATCAGTCCCCGGGTGCCTTTGCCAATAGGAGTCACCAAATCAATGATGCGGGTTTCGAGCACATCCGGAGTTGTCTCCAACTTGAACTTTTCAATCGGATCAATGGTCGTGAGATTTTCAATACGGACCACTTGACCATACTCAGCGGGGGGCATCCCGTTGATTTCAAGGATTTCCCTCAACTGGGGATTATGCCCACGATGGGGCGGCTGGGTCACCGCCTTGATGAAGGAGCCTTCACGGAGAAAGTTCCTCTTGATGGTGTCAGGGGTGACGAAAATGTCGGATGGTTTTGGGGAAAAATGTTGCTCTGGGGATCTGAGGAAGCCGAATCCTTTTTCAGCGATTTCGAGATACCCTTCACCATTGTCCAATGGTAAATCTTTTCTTTCCTTTTTCCGTGGGCCGCGTGAGCCCCTGGAGCCTCTATTGCTCATAATTGAATTTGATCGTGTTTTGGAACGATTCTCCCCAGTGGGAGAAGGTTCTAATGGAATGATCCGATGGTCTCGCAGCAGCGAGTTTTCAGGATCGAACAGAGATAATCGTAAGCCCGCAGGATGAATGGGAGCTGAACAAGCTTTATGTCATGAATCCGGGGATTGCAACCCCCAAAAAGGAAAAAAAGCACCTAACTTTGCTTGAGTCGGATGTCGGTCACGCACTCCACGTGCTGGGTTTGGGGAAACATGTCCAGTGGTATGATCTGGTGGACCTCAAAGCATCCACTCTCACACAAGGTTTTGATATCCCTGGAAAGGGTTGCCGGATGGCAGGAAACATAAATGATCTGTTTGGGCTTTGCTTGAATGAGTACTTCGAGGATGGAAGGATGGCATCCTTTGCGAGGCGGATCGAGAATCACCGCAGTCTGACTGGGGTCGTAAGCATCCACCAAATCCTGGATATGGGCTTCAGTCGTTCCTTCAATGAATGTTCCATTTTCATGCCCCATGGTTTCCGCGTTTTTTCTTGCTGCTTCGATCGCTCGCTTGTCTACCTCCACTCCGGTGAAACGCTGCACTTTGTCCGCCAGGGAAAGGCTGAAGAAACCTACCCCGCAGTAGGCATCGATTAAATGCTGGACACCGGCGGAATGAAGCCTCTCGGCCACCGCCTGAATCATCTGAGGGAGCTGGTGGAAATTTACCTGAAAAAAGGAATCTGGAGGTAGAGCCCAATCTTCGGGCATGGCTCGCAAGGTAAACTTGATACCATTTTTTCTCGGGGGATCCTTGCGAACATCCTGCAGGCGTTCGTTGAGTTCCGGCTCCGCGATTGGGCAGGATTCGACATCGACGACGAGTCGACTCTGGTGTCGAAGGTAACCCACATTCATCGAACGGGTTTCCCGGTTGAATTGAGTTCGCACCATGATGCGGTTGCGATACGCATAGGGTGTGGGGCAGGCGACAACCGGTCGAACCCGATCCGGGCGCTGGCCTCCAATGCGCTCGAACAAATCGCAGACCTGCTTGTGCTTGACGACCAGCTGCTGGTCGTAAGCCATGTGCTGATACTGGCAGCCACCGCAAACGGTATATTGTGGACACTGGGGTTCGACACGAGAAGTAGCCGGATCGATGATTTCGACCAGGCGTGCGCGGGCGTATTGTCGATGAATCTCCTCGATCTCAGCCAAGACGGTTTCCCCGGTGATCACAAACGGTACGAAGACCACAAAGCCTTCGTGCCGACCGACACCCTCTCCGCCAAAGGCGACATCGGTGATGTGCAAGGTGATCCGATCTCCCACCTTCCCAGAGAAGGGATGGTCCTCCATGATCTCAGGATCCAGACCGGGGGGTTTTCCTTTTTTAGCGCGACGACGACCCATGGTTGCTTTTTGCTCTCATTGGACATGAAAGCGCGGCACATCATTGGCAGGATGCACCGCGCATTCGGAGGTCAGATTGAAGGAGAAGAGTCCCAGGAATCAAGCTCAGATCAATGGGCCACGTTCTGATAATGCCATTTGAGCAGGTCACGCCCGAAGTCGTTCTTGAAATCACGCCAGACCGCATGCACGTGGTTTGCGCCATTCTGGATGTTGTCGTATTCCAACAAGAAGGTCGGGCCCTGAATACGATAATAGTGCGCATCCCCGACTTCCTTACCTCCCATCCAGGCAAATTGAATGTTTTCGATGCCCGCCCTGTCGATGGATTCAAGTTCCTGATCCGCGAGCTCGGGACGAACGTGATGAAGGTAGGTTTCAATAATTTCCAGCAAGGATTCTTTCTGGTGCCAGTTCAAATCGCTTGCAGCGATACCCTTGTTCTCCAACGGGCTGACGGTTTGCTCCGCAGCCGTGAAAATATCTCCGGGTGCCTTGTTTCCGATGAGGGCTTTCTTGAGCTGAGCGGGTTTGAGGGAATGAAGCAGCGCTCGGGCGAGGTTTTCTTCATCTGCCAGGACTTGCAGCCCCTTGCGTGGACCTTCTTTGACCAGTGCTGGATTGGTTCCCATGAAATGAGGTGTAGCAGAGATCGCCTTGCCATGGGCAATGGTGAAATTGAGGGAGAGGTGATGGCCTTCAATGCTCCAGCCCCAGGTCTGAGAGGTCGATGGTGTGCCGAAAATGCTGACATGATAGAGTTCCGGATCTCTCGGAAAACGTCGGTTCGGCCCTTCCATGTCCTGAAGGATTTTTTCGAGAGTCATGATGGTAGTGGACTGGATGTAGCCTCGGGTGCTCAGACCACTGGCGAGCAAGGCATGCGCCAGCGTTTTCTTCTCGCCGCTCATTTGATTCCAAATCAAGCCCTTGCGTTCCTTGGGAATGAAGTGCCAGTCCGTGCGCTGGGCATCATCAAATTCAAAGGTGGCCACTTGACGCTCTTCCTCGTTGAGTGCATTGAGAAAGTGTTCAGCGGCTGACTTCATGTCAGCCACCACTGCTTCGACCCCCGCGTGAATGGAGAAATGGCCTAGAAGCGATGCCACGGCAAACCATCCGAGAGGACGTAAAGATTTGAAGGGGTTGATCATGGGTGCATTGATGCTGGAAAGCGTCGATAAAATCAACGAAATTGTCCTCCAACTCCAAACTCTTCCCATCATGGAGAGCCATTGAGATGCCCATACTCCTTCCACCGACCCAAGAGCTTGAGCGACCGACAGCGATTCATTTGCTGGCGGGAGGTCAAAGCCGCCGTATGGGCCAGAACAAAGCGGACTTGATGCTGGGGCCCCTGCCGCTTGCTCAGTGGTCTCTGCGCAGTGCGGAATCTCTCAATCAAGGAGAAGTGACCATGGTTCAGGAGGATCGGCGTTCCGGGCAAGGGCCACTGGCAGGGATGGAAACCGCCATGCTTGCCACACCAGCCCGCATTCATCTTTTCTTAACGTGCGACATGCCCTTTGTGAGCTCCAGGACCATGGGGGACTTAATGAGCGTTTCCTCTCAGCATCAAAGAATCGCCTGCATGCAGTCCAGGGGCTATTTGGGTTTTCCCATGGCCGTGCCCCATTCTACGCTCTCAAGGATAGGTGACTTACTGGATGCCAGGCAGCATCGTGTGCAAAGTCTTTTGTCCGTCCCATCTACCCTATGCTTTGCCTGGCAGGAAGAAGACGCTGCAGAGGCCTGGAATATCAATACACCAGAGGATCTTGCGATCGCCAGGGAGTGCATCGAGCGAGACGGGTCGGTGGCACCACTGATCGATCGCCAGAAACCCCTGAGCTGTGTTCAAGGGAATCTCTCTTGAGAACCGTTTGGTTGGATCATGGTCAGGCGCGGTGCAGAGATGATTCACACCCATGGAAAGATCTTGGCGAGAAGCATGATCAGCGCCAACCCAGCGAGTCCCATCAGTGAGATCATAAAGGAAAACAAACGA
>MDTE01198108.1_pt1 | contig 26420 bp, 23 predicted proteins | sample 811231 | NCBI WGS metagenome assembly MDTE01 (sample SAMN05326651, study PRJNA326480) | marine metagenome | isolation source: seawater | place: Indian Ocean: Red Sea | collected 2010
AGATTGCGACGAGCGGTTGGTTCAAGCGGGGCCGCTCCACCGCAGACTGACCCGATGCCTGACCACGGTCCTGCCGTTTCTCATGCCCTCAGCCAAAAAGGAAGCGACTCGACACCACCAACGCACCACCAACGAAAAGGGCACCACCGGGTCTCCCCGGTAGCGCCCTCTACGGTCGTAAGAAACTCAACCGATGTTACCGGCCTGGAAACGATTCCGGAGCCGCCGCCACCTGGGGATCCAGTTCACCCGTAAGACTTTCCAGAAACGCCTTGATGTCGGCAACGTCCGCGCTCGATATCTTGAGCCCCAGTTGATGCCAGGCCATCATCTCGATCGCCTGCTCCAACGTCGCAGCGGACCCGTCATGAAAATACGGACCTGTTTTCTCGATATTCCGTAATGAAGGCACCTTGAACATCATCCGATCGGTTTCCTGCTTGGTGAGATCGTAACGGCCCTGGTCCTTTTGATTGGGCCAAGGCTTCACGAGACCCAGTTTTTGGTAGAGCGTTCCCCCCACCAAGGGACCCACATGGCAGGTGGTGCAGCCGTTGGCGGCAAACTTTCTCAGTCCCTCCTTCTCCTGCCCGTTCAGGGCCGATTGCTTTCCAGCCAGCAACTGATCGAAGCGTCCCGGCGTCACAAACAAGCGCTCGTATGCGCCAATTGCCCTTCCCACGTTGTCGTAGGTGATCGGAGGGCTGCTGTTGGGAAACGCCGCGGCGAACAGCTCCCGGTAGCCGTCAATTCCATTGAGTTTTGCCACTACCGCCTCCGCCGAAGGCATGGCCATCTCACCCGCCGCCAGGATCGGACCCTTGGCCTGTTCTTCCACCGTCGGTGCCCGCCCATCCCAAAACTGGGCGATGTGCATAAAGGCATTGAAGCTCGTCGGCGAATTTCGACCGGTCAGATGTTTGTGAAAGCCCTCGGAAAACTGTTTTCCATCGACCCCATAGCCCTGGGTATCATGGCAGGAATTACAGGAAATGCTGTTGTCGCGACTCAATCGCTTTTCGTGATACAAGGTTCGCCCGAGTTCAATCTGCAGCGTTTCCAACGCGGAACGGGGCACCCCCACCGCCGACTGCAGAGGCTGACCAAAAAGCGGAAGCAAGTCCCCCACCTCTTGCGCCTCGATCGCAGTTCCTCCCGCTGCTATTCCAGCGGCCACTAGAGCCGACGCGTGTCGCTTCAACCAGCTTGTCATAAATTGATTTCCTTCTTCAGTTCAGGTTCCTCTCCCAAGAGAAATAGTCGAAAAACGGAGAATTGGAAATAGTTGTTTCCCATCGTTACCATAGGTATTGGCTATGGAACTCCATCAACTTAAATATTTTTTAGCTGTCGCACAAACCGGCAATTTCACGCGGGCGGCAGAACGTTGTCATGTGGCGCAGGCCTCACTCAGTCAACAGATCATCAAGCTGGAGCAAGAGTTGGGCAGGCCCCTCTTCGAACGCCTCCGGCGCCGCTCCGTTCTCACTGCCGCCGGCGAACGTCTGCTGACCCACGCCTCACGGATCCTCGATGAGGTGCATCTGGCAACAATGGAACTCCATCGATCCGATGACGAACCCGGAGGGAAGCTGACCCTCGGAGCCCTCCCGACCATCGCCCCTTACTTCCTGCCCGAGGTGATCGAACGCCTCAAATCAATTCACCCCAAGATCGATCCGCACCTGAAGGAGGACACCACCCAAAAGCTTGTCGAAGCCATCCACCGCAATGAAATCGAGCTGGCCATCACGAGTTTTCCGGTGACCGGTCCCCACCTATCCAGAATCGAGCTTTTCCAGGAACCGCTCTGGCTCGCCCTTCCCAAGACCCACCCGCTGGCAGGAAAACGCCGTCCCTCCTGGGACGAGATCAAAAACCAATCGTTCATTCTGATGCAAGAGGGGCATTGCCTCGGTCAACAAACGCTTCAGTTTTGTCACGAGCACGATTTTCAACCCCGGGTCACCTGCCAAAGTGCTCAGATCGAAACGGTTCTGGCGCTCATTCGCAAAGAGATCGGACTCTCGCTCGTCCCCGACATGGCACGCCACCATTCCAACGACAACGGACTTGCCTTTCGCAAACTGGAAAAGCCGACACCTTATCGCAGCATTGCGGTCATCTACCGGAATAATCGGCAGTTGACGACGGCGGCAGAACGCACCCTAGCGGTGATCCGGTCCCTTGGTTCGAATCATCGGTCGCCGCCAAAGAGAAAGCCGAAATCACCGGTTTAGTCTTCACCCCGATAAACGCATGCGGAGTTGCAGGTCTCGGCAATGCTAACCTCCATAAGCAGAGGGAGGTCGCGTTTGAGACGATCCCAAATCCATCTCGCAATCATCTCGCTCGTCGGATTCTCAAGCCCGGGAATCTCATTAAGGTATCGGTGATCGAGTTGCACCCAAAGGGGCTGAAACGCCTTTGAAACATCCGCGTAATCCATCAGCCAACCTTGTTCGGGGTCACATTCCCCCGCAACAACGACTTCGACCGAAAAGCTGTGGCCGTGCAAGCGGCGACACTTGTGGTCCTCCGGGAGGTTCGGCAGGAGGTGAGCCGCTTCAAACTGAAATCTTTTCTTTAGCTCAACCCTCATAGCTCCCAATCCGTCCACATCATCAATTCGCCCAGGCTCAATCGACCATCGTGTCTCCAGAGAAACGAGGGCTCCTGCATCCGCCCGATCGGACAAACTCGCGTCACTCCCCAGCGAGCGAGGCGTTCGACAATCTTTTGCGATTCATGGAGAGAGGCACACAACCCCACGGACGAGATCTGTCCACACACCTCGTCTGCCCCCCCGAGCGCGTCATCGAGCCGATCCACCGATTTCACATAAACAAATCGATTCAAACAGCTTTTCTGAAACCTCGCCTCGTTGTCGAAGATCACCGTCCATGCCGTCGATCCCTTGCTGGTCCATATCAACGTGTCCTTGCTGCTGGCCGCCCGGATTTCATAAAGCCTTCGCCGGTTCGTGATCGTGGCGGCCGCTTGTTCGGAAATCGGCCCCCGGGGCTGAAGAGATTCGCGTCTTTCCAGTTCGTCAGCAAGGAGTTGGGCCAGGCGATCCGGACTCGGGGTCGTGCCTCGTTCCACATAGACCACATGGGGCGAGAGGCATCCATTCTGATTCCACTGCACGATGTCATCGACGATCTGTTCCGCCAGCACCCGAGGGCTACTGTCCTCGAGTCCCGCTTTGGTGACATATCCAAAACTCACCCGATGCCCGTAGGAGATATACCGCGTCCCCTTCGGCAATTGCTGTCCCAACCGTTCAACGGTCTCGTCGCTCCCCATCGCGGTGACGCAATCGGCCGCCAAAAAAAGAGGTTCCTCGAAAGAAGCGTCACCTCCCGGCCACTCGGCAACCTCCAAACAAGCACCCAGCTTGGGATCCGTTTCGTAGACGGAGTGAGCAAAGAGGCGCGGGAGAAATGAGGTGCGCCGAGCGCATTTTACGAACTGCGCCGAGCGCGCCAGGAATCCCAAAACGATACTGGTGATCACCGGATTGGGGATCAATCCACCGGTCACATGAGCAATGAGTTCCGGCCCCACAACAAAACTCTTCCGACCACTTCGAGACTCCGCATCGTCGGAGGTGGGATGGTCAAGGCGCCGAACATGCCCCAAATCCTGAAGGATCAGGTGATTCAGGCCCTCTGGGGTCATTCCCCCAAAAAGGCTCTGCAGCCCCAGCTCGATGGTGTGCCGGGGAAACCCCGATCTCGCCTCCCCCAGTTCCAGCGCCAACTGTCGAATCGGATACTCGGGATCCAACCACTTTTCGGCCACCAACCCCAGCGTTCGAAGCAGTGATTCGGACGGACGCTCCAGCAGATAGCGGCGCCGATTCCGTTTTAAGGTTTCACAGGCCTCCGACACCACCGTCGGCGTCAAGGTCGCCTCCGGTGGCAGGTCGACCAGGAAATAATCTGGAAGTTCTTCAAACGTCATCGCCAGGTGCCCTGACCGGTTCCCGCAGCGCCCCGGTCGATCGGCATCCTAGCATTTGCAGGCACAGGAGGCCAATCATCGATAGCCAAATCAGAATCGCCAGGGCTCCGAAGCCCACCCGGTAGGACGCGGGTTCCGCAGCCAGGGGTCCCATTTCAGCAACCCATTTCCCGATTCCCCAATGGGAAAAATTCCCCAACATGCCGCTGATCAAGATGAAGAGACCAAACAAGCGCCCCCGAGAGGCGGATGGAACCGAATCCATCAAGGCTGCTTCGATCATTGGATAACAGGCCATGAAGAAAAAGCCGTAGGTCATCAAACCTGGCAAGAGCCCCCACCGCGGCAACCACGGAAACCCGAGCACGCAGAACCCCGCCAACGTCATCACGACGAGGATCCAGCCGTATCGGTGTCGGTCGCTCAGTTTTCCAAACAAGGGATTGCTCACGATTGCCGCCAAAAAAATCGCGCTCAAGGCCACTCCCGTCGCGGCAGCGGTGAACCCATGGGCCTGCTGCAGGAACAAGGTTCCCAGGCTCCCCATTCCCATTCCAGCAAAATCCCGCAGACTGAAGGCCAACGCAGCAGCCAGGAACAAGACCCAGTTTCGTCCTGAAGAGAGGATCGGAGCCCATCGCTCCCGAGGAGGCGCCTCCGCCTCCCGTCGCGGCCAATGCCGGGTTCCCACGAGAAAACCCAGCGCCAGCAAGACCGCGAGGAACCCCAGTTCAATCACCGGATCCCGCCATCCCGCATCACCCCGGATCGCAGCCGTTCGATCCCACCGCCATCCCGCGTACACCGGAATACAGAGGAAGCCGACGTTAGCCCCTACCCCCACAAGACCAAAGGCCCGTCCCTGTTCTCGGGGAAACCGCTCCGCAATCAACGCCGTGGCTGCCGGGTGATAGCAACTCCCCCCCAATCCGGCAACGATCACGCTCACCACCGCCCAGGAAAAGCTCGGCGAAAGCCCGAGCCCCACAAACCCGATTCCGTTGATCAACAAGCCCCCGCCCAGCAAGTACCGGCGATCATAACGATCGGCCAGAATTCCCAGCCCGTAACTGGGAAGGAAATACGCCAACATCTGGATCGACATGAGCGAGGTGGCGCCCGCCACGTCGGGAAGCCCCAAGTCCCGATGAATCGGGAGATAGAGGGGCATCAGGACAACATGAAAACTGTGAGTCATCGCATGAAGGACACCACACCAAATCAAAACCCCCGATGGGGAAGGCCTCGATGAATCGGCAACGCGCTGCATCCCCTATGCCTCCGGTAACAGGGAACATCCCTTGGGCTCGGCAAAAGAAGCCCGTCCCTTCAGGGAAAATCCCTGTGGACACCGCACGGCCAAATCCTCGGTTTGAATCGCCAGCGCAGACCAGATGTTGGCCAAATCGAACACCTGCAACAATCCGGTTTCCCCCACGCCCACCTCCTCGAGGGTCTCAGGGGAAACGACCCGAACCCGAACCCACTCCGGAAAATGGAAGACGCGCTGGTCCAGGTCTGGGTCCGCCGATCCAACGACGCCATCATAGGCCTGCGATGAGAGCTCACTCATCCCGTACTCGCTGATCATCCATTCCCTCTCAATGCCCAATCGGTCCTCCATCTGCTCATACAACTCCGTCTTCCGAAGTTCCCGGGTCCGCCCCTTGTAGCCCCCCGTCTCCATGATCCGGCTCTTGCCGGGAAGCGACCACGTTTCCCCCCACGCCGACAACGTGTCCAAGAGCTGAACAAAATTGAAGGCCGTTCCGAACAAGCACACCGGCCCTTCTTTTTCAACCGCTGCTTCGATCTGGGACCGCAACAACCCTTCGTTGAGCCGCCACCCATCATCAGGGCCAAGCTCCCCACAAAAGCGAAGCTCTGAGGGGGAAGCGGTCCCAGCGCCCACCTCAATCATGTGCACCAACGAGGAATGGGGTACGCATGAGGGCGGAGGAGTCAAACTGACACACGTCATCGCTTCGCGTCCCCCCGCTGGCCAACAATGTTGCCGGAGCCACTGCTTGAGACTCCGCTCGTAGAGGGCGATCGACTGGGCGTGATGGAAATGCCGCCCCCGCTCTTGCTGGGTGGTCCCACTGGAAAAAAACACTCTCGTCCGATCACCCGCCTCCAACGTGGTCATGTCCATCTCCTTGAAGGCAGCCGTCGGCACGCAAGGAATCTCGTTCCATGCGGTGAGGGCCGAGGACTCGACTCGCCAAAATCGAAGTAACTGGGCCAGAGCCGGATTCGATTCCGATTGTCGTCGAAACAATTCCAGCGCCACGTCGTTGAAGTCGGCGTCACTCACCCCAGAAGGAGGGCATGAAAGACTCAGATCTTCGATCCATTCCTCCACCCGGCAGGCGAGATTTGCCAGCGAACTCGTCGAACTCATCTTCTCTTTGCAGTCAGCCTGACGGGGAACCTCTGCGTTGGATTTCTTGACCGTTCGGGGAACGCTCCGCCCTCCCATGATGATGCTCCGCCTCGGAAGTCCCCGGCTGGCCTCACTTCCCCGCCCGCGGAGCCCCAATCCTCACCGTCTACGGATCCAGCGGTTTCGCCCCCCCTCGCGAATTCCTCGCCATTTGAACACGAGCACCAAGGTCCTGATCTCCCAATCGCTTGGCCATCCCAAGCGCATCCTGAAGCAGTGGTCCAAGACCGCTGTAGGCCGGGTGCCGGTCCACCAAATCCAGAACCGCCTCCACCCCCTCTGGCTGATCCTGATCGGCGAGAAGCGCGACCAATCGAAGCCGAATTCGAAGCGCTTGGTTGGGCGAAGGGTTGAGCCGGAGGGCTCGACGATAGGCCGCCTCACTTTCGTCCACCTTCCCGTCTTGCCGATAAAGGTCGGCCAGTTTCTCGGAGAGGATAGCGCTGAGTTGTACCCCCGCGTCCTGGGCCATCAACCGGACCACCTCCCCAACGGGTCGATTCCCCACCAAGGCTCGGTTCACATTCATCATGCCAAGCCACTGGGAGAGAGGACTCTTTTTCGCCGCCAGTTCGGTCGCCAACAGATTCAGCGGCTTTGAGAAGGGACGATACAAGGGATCCCCGACCACCGTCGTCTGCCAAGAGACCGCCTGCTGGGATGCGTAAGCCGCCTCGGCAAATCCAAATCCCAGAAAAATCCGGGAAAAGAACACCTCCAGATTTGGGGTCAAGGCCAAATAGGGTTCATACACACACCCCATGGTTGCCGTTGCCCCCCGATCCAGCAGGGGCCCTACCCAGTGTAACGACGGCGAGCGAATGGTTTCGGCCGAGAAAGAGTGAAGATGATAAGCAATCGCTCCCGGCATGAACTCAACGCGTGGAGCCCGAAAAGGACCGGCAACATGGCTCGTATACCATCCCGCGTAAAGCCCGATATGGCTGATGGGTAGCGTAGAGGGAATCGTCTCCGGTTCGGTATCGACATGAGTTTCAATGCCCACCTGCCGACTAAACTCAGCCGCCCGGGCGATCCAATCATCCCCAATCTTGTATTCCCCACTGGTCAGACCTCGGAGATCAAAGTAGGCCCTTCCCCAAAGCCCGTCCTCCTCAGCCTGCATCGCCAAATCGACCAACCGCTTCGCGGTTTCCGGCGTGGGGCCATCCAGGCGGGTGACCATCAGAACGCCAGTCTCCGGCTTCATCATGAAGGAATTCGTGGCGCCAAAGAAAGGATTGGTCAAGGGACCGTAGATGGGACGTTGATTTGGATCGATCGGAAGCACTGCAAGCTCACTGTCCACCGCCGCTTCGTTTCGTCGAAGCTCGATGCGAATCTTCTCGCTTCCCTCCTCGTCAAACTCGGGATCACTGGCGATTCGAAGCGGCACGCCGTAGCACAGTGCCATATAACGAACGGTGGATTTCTTGACCGTTCGGACAACGCTCCCCACTCGCTCCCGGGTGGCCGGGACAACCTGATAGTCATACTCGAACCATTTCTCATCCCGAAACCGTTGTTTCAACGGAACCTCGAGTTGGCGGGTAAATGCCGACCGACTCAGGGTTTCCTCTTTGGGCAGATCCAATCCAATGAGTTGACGGCGTGGCACCTCTCGCTTGGCCGCATAGTGCTCCGCCACCGCCAGCGAGGCTGGAAGGTTCCGATTGTAGACCACCACCACCTCTTTCCCCTCACTCAACTCGGCGCAATCGCCCCCCTCGGGGCCTCCCAGCAATAGGATGCCCCCTCCAACGCAACGGGCCAAGAGGCCCCAAGGATCACGACGCATCATCTCAGTCGACTTCAATCTTCAATCCATCGTAGGCCAATCCCACGGTCGCCGGAAGTTCGGCTTGGTCCAAATCGTGATCGTAGTCGTGGGTCAAATGAGTGAACCACGTCTCGCCTGCCTGAATCCGGCGCGCCGTGGTCAGCGCCTCGTCGAGGGACATGTGCGTCGGATGAGGCTCCTTCCTGAGGGCGTCCAGGACGACCACAGGCGTGCCTTCCAGCATCGGAATCGATTCATCCGGCACCTCCTTGCAATCCGTGAGATAGGCGAGCTTTCGTTCGCCTCCCTGTGAGAAGATGAACCCGAAGCACGTCAGACGACCATGAGGCAATGGAATCGGCGTGATCCGGAGATCTCCGATCTCGAACTCGCCCGAGATGATCCGTGGATCAGGGTGAAAATACCCCTTCCAAATCGGTCCCTCTCCAAAGGCGTAAGAAAACCCCCGCCGAATGGCATCCATCGACTCCCGGCTGGCATAGACCGGCATTTTCGCATCCTGCATTGCGCAAAACCGACGGCAGTCATCCATCCCCATGATATGATCGGCATGCGCGTGAGTGATGAGCACCGCATCGACGCGCCGGATATTCTCCCTCAACATCTGGAGGCGGAACTCGGGGGTCGTGTCGACCACTAATCGAACGGCCTGGGTTTCGACATAAATGGACGGCCGCATCCGATGGTTCCTGGGATTCTCGAGAAACCCGGGCGGATAATCGGCCCCTATGATCGGCACCCCCTGCGAGGTCCCTGTCCCCAAAAAAGTGAATCGAAACGCCATTTTACCATCAAATCACAACACCACCGACGAATTCCCATTGCCTGCCGGCGGTCGCCGAGTAACCTGGACCGAAACCTAGCACAGGCGACGAATGCGGCTCCAACCTTTTTCATCATGCTGACCACACTCCGCATCAAAAACCTCGGCTTGGTCGATGATTTGACTCTTGAACTGAGCGAAGGATACACCACGTTGACCGGAGAAACCGGGGCTGGAAAATCGATGATCATCGGTGCCCTCAATCTGATCCTGGGCCAACGGGCGGATCGCCAGCTCATCCGCTCGGGCGCGGACCTCTGTCACGTCGAAGCCGTCTTCGACATCACCTCGCTTCGGGCCCCCCTTCATCAGTTCCTTGAGGAGAACGGGCTGGAACCCTGTGAGGGGGGAGCGCTCCATCTCAAACGAACGATCGCGACCTCAGCAGCCAATCGACAATTCATCAACCACTCCCCCGCTGCCCTCGGATTGCTGACCGAGCTGGGCCGTTGGCTCGTGGACATCCACGGCCCCTACGATCATCAGTCACTCCTCGATCCGCGGGCGCAACTCCGGGTGCTCGACGCCTTCGGAGGGATCACCCAGGAGCGATTGGCCCATGCCGAAATCGTCAATGCCATTCGATCGCTTGAACGCGACAAGACCGAGTTCGTCACGGACGAACAAAGCATTGCCCAGCAAGCCGACCTCCTCCGATTTCAAGCCCAGGAAATCGCCAACGCCCGACTTGACCAGCTCAACGAAGAGGAACTTGAGGAACAATGCCGAACGGCTCAAAATGCCGCCCAGATCCAAACCTTGTGCCAGGAACTCCTCGGTGCGCTGAGTGGATCGGAGCCCAATCTCGTCGAAATGATCGCCCGAACCGGGCAAGGCTTGCACCAATTGTCTCAACTTGATCCCCAAACCGCGCCCTGGCTTGAAAACCATCTTCAAATTAGCGAATGGGCCGGCGATCTCGAAAGCGAACTATCGCGCTATCAGGATCAAGTCGAAATCGACCCTTCGAAGGCGATTCAACTCGAGGAACAGCTCAACCAACTGCAATCTCTCAAAAGGAAATATGGTCATTCCATCCCCAAAATTCTCCAATTTGGGCAGGAAGCGGAAAAAAAACTTCACGCCCTTGAAGCGGGCGACGAAGAGATGAGACGAATCGACGCCCTGATCCAATCCCATCTCACCCAATTGGGTCAACAGGCCAAAACCCTCTCGGATCGGCGCCAGGAAAAAGCGGCCCTTCTGAGTCAAGCAGTGGCAAAACAGCTCGAGGATCTCGGGTTCGACGGGGGAGGTTTTGAAGTCCAGATCCAGAACCGCGGCACCAGCTATGAGAATACCGAGACGCTCCACCCACTCGGTAACGACCACGTCGAGTTCCTCTTCGGCCCCAATCCAGGGGAACCCCTCTGTCCCCTCCGCAAGATTGCCTCCTCGGGGGAAATCGCCCGGGTCATGCTAGCAGTCAAAACAGTCCTCGCGGCTGAGGACGACGTCCCCCTCCTTGTCTTTGACGAGGTCGACGCCAATGTCGGCGGGGAGACGGCGCATGCGGTGGGTGAAAAAATGCAACGACTGGGAGAGAGCCATCAAGTGATCTGCATCACCCACCTGGCACAGGTGGCCGCCGCGGCGGATCATCATCTTCAGGTCAGCAAGCAGCGGGAGAAGGATCGCACGCTGACTCAAGTAACTTCCCTGAAAAAACCCGAACGGGTGGAGGAATTGGCTCGAATGCTTGGCGGCCGGGTGGCGGCAGCACGAAAACACGCGGAGGCCCTTCTCAAGCCTTCTCGCCCGCTTTTCCCTGAGGCCCAACCTTGACGCACACTCGCCGCTCCGGGCCCAAGTAGTGTCTCGCCACCCGGTGAATATCCTCGAGCCCGACGTTCAGATACTCCCCCTCTTCCTCCTCCCAACGTCGATATCCAAAGCCGTAGAGTTCATCCAATGCCGAGACCATCGCCAATCCACCGAGATCTTGCCGGGCGATCTTCTTTTGCCCCACCACCTTGGCCTTGGCCCGCTTCAACTCCGCCTCCTTCAATCCTTCCCGACAGAGGAGATCGATCTCCGCGTTGAGTTCCTCATCCACCTTCTCCGCATTCTCGGGAGACGTGCCCGCGTAAAAGGCGAAGAATCCCGGCACCAATCCAGGAATATGCTGGGCCCCCACGTAATAGGCCAATCCGAGCTGGTCGCGAATTCGAATGAACAAGCGGGATCCCAGATCGCTACAAGCTTCCTGAAGCAGATCCAAGGCGTAGCGATCCTTGCAATCAAAGGTCGTCCCCTGGACCGCAATGATCACCGCGGCTTGCTTCTTTTCCACTTGCTGTGACACCCGCAATGCCTTCGGCTTGGCCACCGACGGAAGGGCCATCGCGTCGATCCCCGATGGCGCCCATGCGGAATCCCCCAAATATGGCTCCAACGCGTCGCGAATGGCGTTGGTTGAAATGTCACCGAACACCGAGACTACGCAGTTTTCGGTACGCCGATGGCGCTCGAAGAACGACTTGAGATCATCCAACTGCAAGCGCTCCACACTGTCGCTGCTCCCCAGAGCATCCAGGCCGTAACCGGCGTCTCCAAACAAGGCTCGACGCATCCGCCGAAATCCCAATTGAAGGATCTGGTCGCCCTGCGCACGGATCGCTGCGAGTTGAATTTGGCGCTCTCGCTCCAATTCCTCAACCACAAAGGAAGGCCGCAGGATCAGGTCGGAGAGAATCTCCAATCCCAAACCGAGATCTTCCTTCATCACTTCGAGACTGATCCCAAAGCTGTTACTCGCTCCGTAGGTGTCCACCTGCCCACCGACGGACTCGACCGCATTCATGATCTCCGCGGCATTCCGCTTGCCAGCCCCTTTTAACAGGAGCTTCGCCATCAACTGAGTCTGTCCATTGGTGGTCGCGGTCTCGGCCAAAACCCCAGCCCGAAAGACCACCCGGATCTCAACAAAGGGCAACCGATGGTCCTCCTTCGTCAGCAAGCGAAGCCCGTTGCTCAAGGTATGCCGCTGGATCGGATGTTGCTGATGCTCCTGTGTCACGGGTTTCGCTTTGGGTTTCGAACCCGTCGGGAGCAATCCGGCCAGGGTTCGGTTGGGCTCGGTCAAATACTCGCGTGCCACCCGAACGACATCCTCGGGGAGGAGCTGTTTAACCCGCTCAAGGTAACGATCGGAGAAGCCCAAATCGTGTGCGGACATCCAACTCCCACCCAGATCCTGCGCCTGGCCTTGCATCGTTTTCTTGCTCCCCAAAGTTCCGGCCAGAAAGATCTTTCTGGCTTTTTCAATTTCCGCCTCGGAAACGCCCTCCTGCCGGGCGCGATCGACTTCCTCCAGGATGGCCTCCCAGGAGCGGGAACAGTGCTCACCATCGGCAACCCCGCTAATCCCAATCAAACCCGGGTTTCCCGGTGAATAAGTCCAGGCATCCACCGAATGAACCAAACCCAGCTGGTCGCGAACCCGCCGAAACAGACGAGAACTCCGGCCCTCTCCCAGAAGGGTTCCCAAAACATCCAGGGCGGGAACATCGCGATGACGAATATCGGGGATGTGCCACGCAAAATGAAAGTGTCCCAATTCAACCGGCGCCTCTTCAATGCATTCCCGCGGAGCCGCCTGACGCGGCTCGACCGGCAACACCAAGGGCGGAATCGGCCGACAGGGGGAGTTGCCGTAAGCCGTTGCAATCTGTTCGGTCATTGCTTGAGGATCGACGTCCCCCACGACCACGTAAAACACGTTCGAAGGCGAGTACTTCTCCTCATAGTAGGCGACGATGTCCTCGCGCCGAATCTGATTGAAGACATCCGGATAGCCGATAATCGGATAGCGGTAGGGGCTGACCTGATAGGCCGTCTCGAAAAGCCGCCGACTGGAGGATCGCCCCGGATCATCGTCGTTCATATCCATCTCTCGACGGATGACATCCAACTCCTTCACCAACTCATCGGCAGGGAGCGTCGCATTCATCATGATATCGCAGAGAATCTCCACGATCGTCGCCGCCCCTTCACTCGGCGAATTAATCCAATACACGGTTCGGTCAAAGGAGGTGTAGGCGTTCATGTAACCTCCAATGTCCTGCACTTCTTGGTCGATACGCCCGACGCCCCGGGTCGTTGTTCCCTTGAAGAGCATGTGCTCGAGCACGTGGGAAAGGCCGGCCCCGATCCAGGCCCCTTCGTTGATACTTCCCGTGCTACACCAAGCCTGGGCGGAAACCACCGGCGCACTACGGTCCTCCCGGACGATGATGGTTAGCCCATTGCCTAAACGGGTAAGCCATGCACCGTTCTGAACCGTCGACGAGAAGGTGCCCCCGGAATGGCTATTCTGTTCTCCGGATGGGACTGGCATGAAAAAAGATCTAATGAGGCCTCGGGTTTTGCCCGCGCCTGATCAACAAGACTCGTCGGACATCCGACCCGCTTGTGCCTCGGTCTTGGCCTTCTTCGGCAACTTGCTGGGGGGAAGAAACGGCCATACCAAGGCCTCGGTAAACTGAAAGCCTCCCCCAAAATCTTCACGGGCGTCGTCGTCCGTCTTCGACAGGAGATTGGCTTCCACCATATTGAAGACCAACTCGCCAATGTCCTCGCAGCGTCGGATCCCCCAGGATTCGAGTACATAGTATGCCATCGGTCCGTACTCCTTGACAGTGAACTGGCGTGTGCCCTCCAACAACTCCTGTCCCGAAATGTGCTGCGGCTGCGGCTGCTTCTTGTTCCGAACAAGCTTTTTTTGAGTGTAATCCAAAGCCTCTCGAACGAAGTAATAGGCCTCGATCGCATACCGCGAATCCCGAGCAACGATCGTTTCGATCGTCTCGTCAAAATCAACAGCTTGCATGGCTTACATTCACTCCGTCTTCAACCGCTTTCGGACTCGAGGCCTAGCCTCGGATCACTTGCACCAGAATCCCGGTCATCAGGATCAACAACCCTAAGGCTACCACTAGCCTCTCCTCTCTTGTCAAGCGGTTCGCGAATCTCATTTTAGACGGTCTCAAACATCCTTGACGAGAGCCCTCAGAGAACGGTGTCCCGACCTCAACGGAAGGCATACGCGCCGTCGCCACCGCACGCAAGCCGCAAACGAGATTAACCTTTATCGATCCGAACCATTCTGATAGCGATCCCCCCATGAGTGATCGTCAAGTTCCCTGCGCGCTCGGCCTCGATTTCGGGACGAACACCGTGAGAGCGCTCATCGTCGATTCCCGCGACGGCCGCGAACTCGGCACGGCAGAGGCCACTTATGCTCATGGCGATCAAGGGATCATCACCGATCCTCACCAACCCGATTTGGCGCGACAACATCCGCTCGACTATCTCGAGGGCGCTTCCCAGGTCACCCGACAAGCCGTCGCGCAAGCCGAAGCCGATCACGGAAAAACATTCTCCGTGATTGGAATCGGAGTCGATGCCACCGGCAGCACTCCCCTTCCCCTCGATTCCCAGGGTGACCCTCTCTGTCTGCACCCCGAATTCAAAGACCACCCAAACGCGATGGCCTGGCTCTGGAAAGATCACACCTCCATCGCCGAAGCCGCCGAGCTCACCGAGCACGCCCAGAAGGAAGCCACCGGCTATCTCAAGACCTGTGGCGGTACCTACTCCTCCGAATGGTTCTGGGCAAAACTCCTCCATTGTGCCCGCGAAACACCGTCGCTGATCGCCGAAACGGCCACCTGGATTGAAATCGCCGATTGGATTCCCGCCGTTCTCTGCGGTCGGGAGCAGCACCCCAAACGAGGCATTTGTCAGGCGGGCCACAAAGGATGGTTTCATGATGATTGGGGAGGCTACCCCAGCATTGAATTCCTGGAAAAAGTGGACCCCCAACTCTCCCGGATCCGCCAAACGTTGCCTCAGCAAGCCTTTCCCATTGATCAAGCGGCAGGGTCTCTGACCGTCGCCTGGGCAGAGCGCCTGGGGCTCGCCCCGGGAACCCCCGTGGCCATGGGCGCACTGGATGCTCACCTGGGAGCCGTTGGGTGTGGCATCGGACCGGGAACCCTGGTCAAGATCCTGGGCACCTCGACCTGCGACATCATCGTTTCGCCCCTGGCCGAGAAGCTCCCCGACATTCCCGGCCTCTGCGGGATCGTTCCTCATTCCGTCTTGCCCCATCACTATGGCCTCGAGGCCGGCCAATCGGCCGTCGGGGATATATTCAACTGGTGGGTCGACGTGATCCAACCCGGTGCCGGCTCCACTCATGAGTCCCTGACACAACAAGCTGCCGGTCAATCGCCGGGAGAACATGGGCTGTTAGCATTGGATTGGAATAACGGAAACCGCACAGTGCTCGTGGACCCCCAGCTCAGTGGTCTCATTCTCGGCCAATCACTCCACACCCAACCGTTCGAAATCTACCGGGCTCTGATTGAGGCGACCGCATTCGGTGCCCGGGTCATCATGGAACGAATTGCCGAATATGGCGTGCCGATCAACCAAGTGATTGCCTGCGGAGGAATTGCAGAGAAGAACGACTTTCTCATGCAGCTCTATGCCGACATCACTGGACGTGTGATGAAAACCTCCCGTTCCGCGCAAACCTGCGCCCTTGGAGCCGCCATTAGCGGTGCCGTGGTCGGAGGCGCGCATCCCGATATTCCCTCCGCCCAAACCGCTATGACCGGCGCGAAAGCCCGTCTTTTTGAACCCCGGGGAAACGCTCAGGAACGGTATGATCAGCTCTACGCCCTCTACCGCCAGCTCCACGACGCCTTCGGTGTCTCCGGAGAACCCACGGAACTGGCCTCGATCATGAAGCGGCTTCTGGAAATCCGCCAACAAGCCCGCCAGCAGAACTCGCCCCACTAGGAGGTCTCACTCGTCTTACTCAAACACTGCCGGGCCCGCCTGACCCAGGGCCTATCTTTTCGTCGTTGGAATTCCGGGGTGTGAGCACCTTCGTTCACCACTTCCTGAAACTGTGCTCGAGCCGCTGCGGTGTCTCCCTTGACCAGCAGCGCCTCGCCCAGCAACACACGAGCCTTGGCATAGGTATTTCCAGCCAGCACCGACTCCCAGACCGCAATCGCTGCATCCAAATCGCCTCGTTTGGCATGGGCTTCTCCCAAAGTCATCTGGGTTTGCCCGTAGTCATGTCGAATCTCTTCCTCCACGACCCGCTCCAGGAGCGCAATGGACTCCTCTACACGCCCTTGCTCAAGATAGCATTTTCCCAGCATCGCCAGAATATCAAGATCTTCGCCATCCCTCTCCCGGGCCGCCTCGAAACACTCGCGGGCCTGATCTCGCTTTCCTTGCCGAAGATAAATCTCACCCAATTCGGCATGATCATACGCCTTGTCCATATGATGAATCTGATCCTCCAGTTCTCGGATTCGACGACGATCCGATGTCCCGGGCAACTCAAAGGTTCCTCCCGTTACGCGGGTCCGATCCTGTCGATACACCAGGAAATAATAGAAGATCGCGGAAATCACGAAGAACCCGATGAAGATAGCCCAGACCCATTCTTCCCGGCGCAGGGCATCGACGAACATCCACACCCAAAACACCACAACCACCAGGAAAAGGGGGTTTGACATCGCCCCTTCGAGAGTATCTCGCGAGAACAAAAAGGCGAACATACCTCAAGACGACCAATTCAGACCCACTAGGTCAGTTTTCGGTAAGCCTTCGAAGCGACCAACCCTTTGACCAGTTCCTTTATTTTTTGTGCCTGGGATTTGTCGGCCACCATGAGCGCATCATCCGTTTGAACCACAATGGTATCGGTCATCCCGACCAAGGCGATGGGGGTCTTGTTCTTGGTTCGGGCGTCAAAGACGATATTCCTCGCGGCATCCACCTGGACCAGATCCGCGACCGCGCAATTGCCCGCTCGATCCGCCTTGAGGTGCCGGGCCAAAGCCGTCCAGGCTCCCAAATCGTCCCAACGAAACACCCCGTCGGCAACCACCACATTCTGCGCCTTCTCCATGAGCGCGTAATCAATTGAGACCTTCTTGATCGCAGGATACTCCTTCTTGAGAATCCGTTTGAGCTTCGTCGGACTGGCCGCCGCCTCAAACCAGCGGTGACAGGCGGCCTCCATCTCGGGTTGATGCTTCTGGAGCGCCTCCGTGATCGTCACGAAGGACCAAATAAACATCCCTGCATTCCAGACGTAGTCGCCCGAACTGAGATACTCCACAGCCGTCGCCAGCCTTGGTTTTTCCACAAATCGTTCCGCCCGGTAAAATGTCGTCCGGTACTTTTTAACGCCGCCCGGGGTAGGAAGCCGCTTTCCTTTCTGGACATAGCCATACCCCGTCGCCGGTTCGCTGGGCTTGATCCCGATGGTCACAATGGCCTGCCCCCGGGAGGCAAGATCGAAACACTCCGCCAGGACCCGCTGGAATTTCTTCTCATCGGGAATCACATGGTCCGCCGGAAGGACTGCCATCACCCCACTCGTCGACCGTTGCCCCACCACGGCAGCGCCGAGCGTCACCGCCGCACAGGTATCGCGGCCACACGGTTCGGCGATGATATTGGCCTTCGGGAGCTTGGGAAGTTGCTTGGCGACCATCGCCGCCTGAGCCTCGCTGGTGACCACGATGATGTTCTTGTTGGGGACCAAGGCCAGCACCCGGTCATAGGTCTGCTGTAAAAACGATCGCCCTCCCAGAAGGGTAATCAGTTGCTTGGGTGACTTCTCACGACTGACCGGCCAAAACCGCTCACCCCGCCCCCCAGCCATAATGATGACGAAATGGTCCTTCGGCTTCACACGCTTCACAGTCATGATGCCTTCAACGCCTCGTTCAGGTCTCGAGCAAAGCCGGCCACCTCGTCCACCAGTTGAGGCGAGTCTCCGAGATCAGCGATTCGATTCACCACAGCACTCCCCACCACACAGGCCTCCCCATATTGGGCAACCCTTTTGGCCTGCGCCGCGTCATAGATCCCGAATCCGATCGCGATCGGCAAGTCCGTGTGTTTGCGGATCAATTCCGTCATCGGTCCGATGGTCTCTGAAATCTGGCGTTGCATTCCGGTGACCCCCTCACGGGAGACATAATACACGAATCCTTTCGCCTGGGACGCAATGTAGTGGATTCGCTCTTCCGGGGTTGTGGGAGCGATCAGGTAAATCGGGAGGAGTTTCGCTTCATTCATCGCCGCCTGGTAGGCATCCGCCTCCTCGGGCGGCAGGTCGAGGACCAACAACCCGTCCACACCCGCCGCGCTCGCCTCATCGATGAATGCCGTTAATCCGCGCTGATGAAGGAGGTTGTAATAGACGTAAAGGACGATCGGAATCTCGCTCGTTTTCCGAATCCGACGAACGCAATCAAAGACGCCCCCGGGCGTCGTTCCTGCATCGAGGCCACGTTGCGCCGCCAACTGATTGACGATCCCATCCGCCAAAGGATCGCTGAAGGGAATCCCCAGCTCTAGGATATCCACACCCGCCTGATCAAAACCCAGCGCGAGTCGCTCCGTCGCGCCGAGGTTGGGATCGCCGGCTCCAATGTATACCACGAGACCTTTGACCCCTTGTTCTTTCAGCGCCGCAAAGCGCTCCTCAATTCGATTCATCCCTGGGCATGTTCCGTCCTCCACCCTGAACCATCAAGCATTATCCAGGCCAGGGCCATCGGCGCACGCCACGGCTGGGTCCAGAGCAACGGTTGGCATACCCAGAAAGCCTTGCCTGCCCACACCCAGCTTTTCCGCCAAAAGGAATCGATCCGGTGATCGGGATTGGATCATGGGCGTTCAGTCCTCCCCAGGGAGACAGACCTTGCAACAATGCCCCTTCTACCTTATGACCCCTACCCAAACGATGCCACGAATCACCATTATCGGTTCCAAAGGAAGAATGGGGCAGGCTCTCCTCCGCTGTGCCGCCGAAGATCCGGAATTAGAGGTCGTTGGTCAGGCCGATTTCGGCGACAACCTCGAACCAGCGATCGCCGCAGCGGATGTCGTGATTGATTTCAGTTTTTACGATGCCACCCGAACCATCGTTGAACACGCCGCCGCCCAGTCAAAGGCCATCGTGATTGGAACGACTGGCCACAGCGATTCCGACAAATCCGCCATCCAGTCCCTCGCCAAAACGATTCCCATGGTCTGGGCGTCGAACTATTCCACCGGGGTAAACACCCTTTTTTGGCTGACGCGGAAAGCCACCGAGATCCTGGGCCCTGACTTCGATCTCGAAGTGATCGAAATGCACCATCACCACAAACAAGACGCTCCCAGCGGAACGGCCGCAACGCTTGCGGAGATTCTCGCCGCAGCCCGAAATGTCTCGCTCAAGAGAGCGCTCCGGCATGGACGGGAGGGCATCGTCGGGGCCAGAAAGAACGACGAGATCGGGATGCACTCGCTTCGCGGGGGGGATGTTGTGGGTGACCATACCGTGATCTATGCCGGCGCCGGCGAACGACTCGAACTGACCCACAAAGCCTCCAGCCGCGAGACCTTCGCCAACGGCGCCCTTCGGGCGGCGAAATGGGTGACCTCCCAATCCCCTGGCCTTTACTCGATGCAGCATGTATTGGGGCTCCAGGACTGACTCAAGCAAAAGGCCTTTCGATCGCTCATTTCCCATTGTCCAACGCAGAGCTCAGTTACATCGCTTTGGGTTCAAATCTTGGGGATTCGATTGACCATCTCCGCCGGGGGGCCCAGGCCCTTCAATCACTCTTTGCCACCCCGATCCGCCTTTCCTCCCCCTGGCTCACCACGCCAGTCGACTGTCCCCCGGGGTCCCCAAGCTTCATCAATGCCATGGCGGAAGTCGCGCTTCCACCACGATGCTCACCTCGGCAACTCCTGACCCAGTGCCAAACGATCGAAAAGGCTCTGGGGCGTCCCCCCAAGAAGATCCAAAATGAAGCACGCCCCCTTGACCTGGACTTGATTAGCGTCGGCCGTCAAGAACTCCACACTCCCGATTTGATCCTTCCCCATCCTCGGGCGCACCAACGTTTTTTTGTCCTCGCTCCGCTCAATGAATTGGCGCCTGCACTGGTTCTTCCCGGTCATGAATCCACCGTCTCTGAGTATCTTCTTCAAGTTCCCGAAGACCCATCGGGCCGTCCTCTCCGCGGGTTCGCCTGGAAACCATAACCGAGCCAGCAGCGCCCACGATTTCATCATTGGACTCGCGCCCGGACACCGCTACACTCCGACCCTTTGTTAACGCACCACTATGACAGCAGAAAGCATCAAAGAAGCCCTCAAACAGGTCAAGTATCCGGGCTACTCACGCGACATCGTCTCCTTTGGTCTGGTGAAGGATATTTCAGCGGAAAACGGTGCGGTGGCGGTCGTCATTGAGTTGACCGGCGGCAACGCGGAAATCGCTCAACAGATCAAGACTGAATCCGAACAGGCCATCCGCCAGGTTCCCGAAGCAAACCATGTCTACGTCAATGTCAAAGCCCCGGAGGCTTCGGGAGCTCGATCGGCTGCCCCCTCGAACGCCTCAGCTCCCGGAACTAATCCAGACAAAGTACCGGGAATCAAAAAAGTGGTCGCGGTGGCAAGTGGAAAAGGAGGGGTCGGAAAGTCCACCGTCTCCGCCAACTTGGCCTGTGCCCTAACCCAACTCGGGGGAAAGATCGGACTCCTCGATTGTGATATCTATGGGCCAAGCATTCCCCTGATGATGGGGGTCAAGGAGCGCCCCGGCTTGAGCCCCAATGAAAAACTCGTTCCGCTGGAAAATCATGGCGTCAAACTGATGAGTATGGGATTTCTGCTCGAAGACGATCAACCCGTCATTTGGCGGGGTCCGATGATCATGAAGACCATCCAGCAGTTTATCACCAGTGTCGAATGGGGAGATCTCGATGTTCTCCTCGTCGACCTTCCCCCGGGAACGGGAGACGCTCAACTTTCCCTCTGCCAAACCGTCCCCCTGGACGGGGGAGTCGTGGTCACCACCCCCCAAGAAGCCTCTCTTGGCGTCGTCCGGAAAGGCATCAATATGTTCCGAAAGGTGAACGTGCCGATTCTCGGAATCGTCGAGAATATGAGCTACTTCACCTCCCCCCAAGGAGAACGCATTGAGATCTTCGGAAATGGAGGGGGAAGGGAAGAAGCCGCTCGCCAAGACACCGCCTTCCTTGGGGAAGTACCCATTTTTCAGGAAATTCGAGAAGGCGGTGACGAGGGAATCCCGGTGGTGGCGAAGGCCCCTGAAACCGCCCCCGCCCAGGCCTTCCTTGAAACTGCCAAAACCGTCCAAGCCGAACTCGCCAAACAGGGTTAGCCTTCCTCTGCTCGACGGGCGATTGCCTTCAACGATGACTCGAGCCTTCCTCGCAGCGCTTCTCCAGCGCCGTCCCCGTTATCGGGTTTCAACTAGCGGGGTCCCTTTTTTGGAGCACGCTCCTCACCCCTCATCCGCCAACCAGAGGAATTTATTGTCATTCATCGTTTCCATGTTACCCTTGCAGCGTCTCAAGATTCATCGCTGTAAAGTTCGCCATGTCCGTCCCAGAGAAGTCGCTATCCTCGTGTGAGGACACCATCAAGAACCTGTCGCTCTACCGTGAATTCCAAGCGGAGCGGGAAGAAATCATGAAACACAAGTGGCTAGAGTCTGAAAAAGCAGGCTACGACATCGGCTTTGAAAATGCCCTGATTGACTGGATTATGAACCACCGGACCGGATGGAGAAAAAGTCGTCAGGAGGGCAGGGCATAAGGCTCTTCCCGTGAAGGAAGTCGCTGGTTTCGGTTGAAACGGTGAACGCATCCACTAGTTTACGGCCTATTTGTTTACGACCCATTTTTCCGTGACCGCCGCAGAATCCCGTCTCCTCGCCAGCCGTGAGTCGATCCATTCCGACCTGGAAAGGATCGCCTCTGAAGTCAGAACTCAGATCGCCAATCCAGAAGACCTCCTGATCGTCGGAATTCACAGCAAAGGGGTGTGGATCGCCGAGTATCTCAATCGTCTCCTCGCCCAGCACTGGCAAACCGAGATTGCAAGCGGCACCCTGGATGTGGGGATGCATCGAGATGATTTGGGACAAAAGCCGCTTCCCAATCTACAACCGACCGATTTGCCCACCTCGATTCATGGCAAGACGATTCTTCTCGTCGACGATGTGATTCACTCCGGGCGCACCATCCGCGCCGCCCTCGATTCATTGCACGATTTCGGACGGCCCGAACGCGTCCTGCTAGCCACCTTGATCGACCGGGGCCACCGCAAGCTCCCGATTGCACCCGATTTCATCGGTCGAAGGGTCGCCATCGAAGGAGAGGAACGAATTCAGGTCACGGCACTTGACAAGCAACAGGGTTTTGAGGTCCATATCAACGCGGCATGACCTGGAACCGGCGCCATTTGCTCGACATCCAAAGTCTCAGCGCCGATGAACTCACTGCCGTACTGGACACGGCCGAGACGTTCAAGGGCGTCGGTCAGCGGGAAATCAAGAAAGTCCCCGCCCTGCGGGGGCGAACGGTGATTAATCTCTTCATTGAGCCCTCCACTCGTACTCGGATCAGCTTCGAACTGGCAGCCAAACGGCTGTCGGCAGACGTCATCAACTTTTCGACTGAGGCATCGTCCTTTCGCAAGGGCGAGACGCTCAAAGATACGGCCAAGAACCTCGAGGCCTTGAATGCGGACCTCTTGATTATCCGCCACCGTTCCGCAGGAGCGCCCCATTTTCTCTCACGGGTCTTGGATGCCTCGGTCGTCAATGCAGGCGACGGCGCTCACGAACACCCGACCCAGGCCTTGCTCGATATTTTCACAATGCGGGAGAAACTCGGAACACTGAAGGACGTTCAGGTGACCATTCTCGGCGATATTCTCTTCAGCCGAGTGGCCCGCTCCCTCATTTGGGCGCTCACCAAGATGGGCGCCAGTGTTACCCTCTGTGGCCCTCCCACCCTGGTCCCAAAACGATTCGAAGCCCTGGGATGTCGAGTGACCTATGATCTCGAAGATGCTCTGGCCAACGCCGATATTGTCAATCTCCTCCGCATTCAGCATGAACGGCAACGCCGCACGATGTTTCCAAGCTTGACCGAGTATTCAAAGTTGTTCGGGGTTTCCATCGATCGCCTCAATCATATGAAGCCCTCGGCGATCATCATGCATCCCGGCCCAATGAACCGAGGCGTTGAAATCGACACCGAGGTTGCCGAAAGTGAGCGGTCGGTCATTCTCGATCAGGTGACCAACGGCCTCGCGGTTCGGATGGCGGTCCTTTACTTGATCAATGGGGGCACCGTCCCCGAGGCGCACTCCGCCCATTCAACCAAGAGCGAATGAACGACCGACTCATGAAGGGGCACGATCCGGTCCACCGCCTCACCTGCGTCACTTCCCTCCTCGTGCTCACCCTGATCGCAACCGGCTGCCACGCTATCCGGATTAGCGAACCACCTCGAACGGCGACCGAGCAATTGCTCCTCAGCACCGCTGTGGATCGCGCCCTGGAAGACGTCAATCTTTCATTCCTCAAGGGAAAACGCACGTTCTTTGACACCACCTATTTCGAGAGTTACGACCAGGAATACGTTTTAGGAGCACTCCGTGAAATGTTGGCAAGAAACGGTGCCCTCCTCACCGCGAATGCCGCCACGTCCGAAGTGACCGTAGAGGTCCGGTGTGGAGGGCTCGGGGTCGATAGCCGAGACTCCCTGTTCGGTCTTCCTGATTTGAACTTACCTATTCCCTTCGCCGGCCAGGTGGAGTCCCCCGAAGTGACCCTCTACAAAAGCGAGCATGCCGACTCGATTGCCAAGTTAGCCCTCCTCGCCTTCGAAACTGACAGCGGGAAGTTGATTGACCGGAGCGGTCCGATGGTCGGCGAGGCGAAATTCCATCACTACAAGATTCTTGGTGCCATCAATTGGCGGGTCACAACGATTCCCGAAAAAGCACCGGATCGCTAGAGGGCAAGACGAGCTGATTCAGGTTCCCCCCGGCGATCCAGGGGGGGGCGAACGCAACTCGTCGAAATCGCGCAGCCGTTTTGGCAGTTTGGCATAACCCCCCACCGCCTCGGCGAACCCCCATTCCTGGCCACAACACTCCAGTTGACTCACAAGCTCCCGTTCCGCCCGCAATTCGCGTGTTGCCAGAAGCCGTTTCAAATGCTCCGACGATTCACGAAGTTTTTCGCGCCGACTTCGCCAAAATCGCCTCCCCAGCGGCGCTGAGTTCCTTGCGGACACCGTTTGAAAACATCCGGGCCGGTTCTCCCTCCCTAGTCCGAGCCGGGAGGCTCAGTCTGCGAAGGATGGAGGATGGGCCATCTCGGTGTTTCCCCGTCCTTGCCCTGCCGATCGTTTCCGAGGAGCACTCGGCACTGAGCCCCGAAGGTCCATCAAACCAATCCCCTTCTGACGACTATCATGCCCACCACCACCAAAGGGCAGTGAGCGACATCATCAGCCTGATTGGGGAAAGAGACCCTCCGTGCAATCACTGAGTTGGAGTAGCTCTCCATCAATGATCCGATTCCTCGATGCCGAGCAGGAGACCTGGCGTCAATTGCCCCTGGAGAGCCCTCAAGGCCAGGTGAGGCAAAGGAGTCGATTAACTCTTCAGGACAGGGAACAGGACCAGGAAGCACCTGACCTCCCGCATTGGCTGTCGCCAAACGGCCCAGCCACGTCATGATCCACACCCAGATCAACCAACTAACGAAGCCCCCAACCAGAACCCCCCGTATCGGGAATGAGATGAAGAAATACCACCAGTGATTCCATCCGTGACTCCATTCCCTGAACCGTTGAAACGGGAGCTTTCACCTCCTGGCAACCGATCCGTCGCACCTCGTTTCCTTGTCCATCACCAACCTCCGCCCTTCAGGAAGGAGCCTAGAGATTAGGTCGGCAAATCAGCGGACGCCCTGAAGAAAAGAAATGCTGGCCCGGCCTCGAAAGAATCATCTGGTCATCGGCGGTTCAAGGAACACGCGGATTCAGCGCCCGTAACGGGGGAGGGTCGGATCCACGGTGGTCGACCAAGCATCAATTCCACCCTGAAGATTCTCAAGGGTCTGAAAACCGGCCGACATGAGGAATGCGATCGCGTGTTGACTGCGAACCCCATGGTGGCAATAAACCACCACGGGCTCATGTTTCCAAGGATCGAGCTCATCCGTTCGTCCTGAAAGTTCACCAAGGGGGATAAGTTTACTCCCCGGAAGCGACACCAATTCATGTTCATCCTCTTCCCGCACATCGAGAAGATGAGGAGGGTGCGCTGAATTCAACCGCGCTTCCAGTTCGAGTGGGGAGACCTGATTCATCCGCAAACGGGAGGCGAGGCCTACTGAGAAATACCAGCCAGATAACGCTCCGCGTCAATCGCCGCAGCGCATCCCAAGCCCGCCGCTGTCACAGCTTGGCGATAGACGTGGTCCGAGCAGTCCCCCGCGACAAAGACTCCTTTGGCGCTGGTTTCCGATCCTCGCTTCGGAATCACATAGCCCGCCTCGTCCATCTCGACTTGATTTCTGAAGATCTGAGTGTTGGGCACATGACCGATCGCGACAAACAATCCGGCACAATCCAGAACTTGCTCCTCCTCGGTCCTAACATTTCTCACCCGAACGCCAGTCACCTTGCCCGCCTCAACATCCATCACCTCCGTCACCACCGAATCCCATATCGGCTTGATCTTCGGATGCGCCAAGGCTCGATCGGCCATGATCTTTGAGGCCCGCAGTTCATCGCGCCGGTGGATCAGATAAACCACCGAGCCAAACCGGGTGAGATAGGTGGCTTCCTCACAAGCCGAGTCGCCACCTCCCACCACCACAAGAGGCTGGTCACGAAACATCGGAAGCGCCCCGTCACAGGTCGCACAATAGGTCACGCCCTTGTTCTCAAGACGGGCTTCGCTCTCCAAACCAAGGTGCCGATGTCCAGCGCCACTCGCGATGATCAAGGTTCGGGTCTCGATCTCCTTCCCGTCCACCGCGAGCTTGATCGGGTTCCCCTCAACGGCAGCGGATTCAACGGTCCCAAACTCGACCCGGGCCCCGAATCGCTCGGCCTGCTTCTGCATTCGCTGCATCAACTCAAACCCATCCACGCCCTCCGGAAACCCAGGATAATTCTCAACAATCGATGTCGTCGTCAAAAGTCCTCCAGGCATCGTTCCGGTGAGGACCAGCGGATTCAAATTTGCCCGCGCGGTGTAAATGGCGGCCGTCAAGCCCGCACACCCCGAACCAATGATCACGACTTTTTCCATAAAGGACCGAGAACCTAAGCCCCCCCAGGCCGCATTGCAAGCTCGGGAAGTTCTTGGCCGGGGAATCGCCTGGGGCCATCCGAGCCCCGGGGGGCAACCGGACCGCTGGACATAGGAGAACTGGCCCCTCAACCCCGGAACGACAATAGCAAACCAGGTGGCGTTCCCAACCGGCTCATTCAGAG
>MDTE01042364.1_pt1 | contig 26419 bp, 11 predicted proteins | sample 811231 | NCBI WGS metagenome assembly MDTE01 (sample SAMN05326651, study PRJNA326480) | marine metagenome | isolation source: seawater | place: Indian Ocean: Red Sea | collected 2010
TGCGGCGGCCTTTTTAGCTGGTGTTTTTTTAGCGGCGGCCTTTTTAGCTGGTGTTTTTTTAGCGGCGGCCTTTTTAGCTGGTGCTTTTTCTGTTGAATCTGTAGATGGCGTCGATTTTGCGCTCTTTGTACTAGAAGACTTACTTAGTTTTTTCTTGGCCAATAGCTGCTCTCGCTTACGCTTGAGATAATTTTTGCGTCGAACTCTTTTAATCAGTTTATTATATTGTTTGCCCATTTTTTTGGTCCTTGATTTGCTTTCTAGCAACTAGAGGTGTTTTTGTTTCCAATGTTTCATTAGCAAAGGCGTGCTCGGGATCAAGTAGAAAACACCTTCTTGCTCAGTATATTGCATGAAAATATTATTTTGGGCTTTGATTTGCCATAGATCAACTTAATTTGAAGCATCCATTGACATTAGATTTTTTTTTACTTAGAATGACGCCGTTCTCCAATCGGAGAAATATGATCTTTCCTTTAGGTTTAAGGAGATGCAATTTCCAGTTAAATAGGAATGTTGCAAATCTAATAATGAAAAGACTGTAAAGTGAATGCTCATAGTTTCCATCCTTAAGCGGTTTATCCTGCTAAGATTAGGAAAAACAACTAAATACTCTTTTTTATTTAATTATATGTTCCGGCTGGGCCGGAATTGATTATATGGCCGGACACAACAAGTGGTCCAAGGTTAAGCATATTAAAGGTGCTGCCGATGCGAAGCGTAGCAAGCTTTTCAGTAAGCTTGCGAAAGAAATTACTGTGGCCGCGCGTGAAGGGGGCGGGGATTCGGATTTGAATGCTCGTCTACGGCAAGCCGTAAATAATGCCAAAAAGCAAAGTTTGCCGGGGGATACTATTGAAAGAGCGATCAAAAAGGGAACTGGAGAAATTGAAGGTGCCTCATATGAGGAGGCCCGGTATGAAGGATTTGGAGCCGGCGGTGCAGCTTTGATTGTTGAAATAATTACAGATAATAAAAATCGTTCTTTTGCCGATTTGCGCACCCTATTCAATAAAAACAATGGAAACTTGGGAGAGCCGGGCAGCGTGGCTCATATGTTTGAACGTAAGGGCGAAATTAAATTGTCAGAAGAATCCGGTAACGAAGAAGAAGTCATGAACTTGGCTATTGAGGCAGGCGCTGAGGATGTGGTCAATGATGATAATTTGTTTTATGTCATCACCGCTAATGATGAACTTTCAAATGTTGCTAATACGATTTCCGCATCAGGCGCACATATTGATTCACAGAAACTAATTTATGTTCCAAGGACGACTGCGTCTATTGACGATCCTTCAATAGCGCGCCAAGTGTTGCGGCTTTGTTCAGCCCTTGATGATTATGATGACACTCAGAGCGTTTATGGGAATTTTGATATACCAGAACAATTAATGGAGACAATTGAGATTTAAATTAATCAATTTTTATTTAGTACGCATCAAATAAAGTATGAGCGATTCAGAAATTAAAGACTCTGACGAAAAGGTGACCGAGGACGGCACTGCTTCAGGTAATTCAAATCCCTCTGAGGATAAAAAAGGATCACCAAAGAGAAAAGGGGCTAAATCTAAAAAGAATGATAAGAAAAAGAAATCCTCAAAAGATAATAAATTTAAAGAGGAACTCTTAGGTCCGCCAACGGAACAGGAGGGAATCTTGGAGATTTCAGGTAAGGGATTTGGATTTCTTAGAGAGCCCAGTAAAGATTTCAGGCAGACTCCAGATGACGTTTTTGTTACACCAGAAATAGTTCGTAATTTTGGTCTTAGGGATGGTCTTTGGGTCAAAGCCGAAACCCGGATGGGTAGGCGGGGACCACAACTGACAAAACTGCTAGATATTAATGGGCGTGATCCTGATGAATTCAAAACGATGCCATGGTTTGAGGAGCTCAAAGCAGTGAATCCTGATCGCAGGCTTCAGATGGAGACTGATCAAGATCGAATGACAACAAGAATCATTGATTTAATTTCCCCTGTAGGTCGTGGTCAGCGAGGACTTATAGTTGCGCCTCCTAGATCAGGTAAAACAACTATTCTTCAACACATGGCTGAGTCAGTTATAAAGAATCATGGTGGGGTCAAGGTAATGGTATTATTAATTGATGAGAGGCCGGAAGAAGTTACTGAATTGAGGAGGGCTTTGCCTGAAGCCGAGATATATGCAAGCTCTAATGATATGGAGGTTAAAATGCATTGCCGAATTGCTCAAATTGCGATTGAAAGAGCTAAAAGGTTAGTCGAATCAGGTGAACATGTTTTCATGCTGATGGATTCAATTACCCGGTTAGCAAGAGCATTTAACAATGCTGGTAGTAAAGGAGGCCCGACTGGTACCGGTGGATTGACTGTTCGAGCTTTAGAAATGCCCAGAAAGCTTTTTGCTGCAGCTAGAAATACACGAGATGCAGGTTCCTTGACAATCATTGCCACTGCCTTAGTTGAAACGAACAGTGCGATGGATGATCGTATTTTTGAGGAACTTAAAGGTACCGGTAATATGGAATTAGTTCTGGACCGAGCCATAGCAGAACAATACATATATCCGGCAGTTGATATTTTCCGATCAGGCACTCGCCGAGAGGAGCTTCTAATACCTCCTCACCAGTGGGAGAAGATTTCTATAATACGTCGAGGATTAGCTGGGCATCGTCCGATTGAAGCAATTGAACGCATTCTATCTATTATGGAAAGATTCCCGAGTAATGCGCAGATGTTATTGGATATTAAGCCAATGCACTAACATAAGTCGTTCATCGATTTAAATTAGTTCCTAGTAATTAAGGCTCTATAGTTTTTTAGCCTACTCAATTTGATATCAGTTGGTCTTCAACTAAGGAAGTTCATCGTAGAGTAGCTTTGAGCCTCAGGAAAACTTGCGGTGTCGACTTAGCATCAACGATATAATATATCATCTTATATTTTTGGTCATTAATTTGTTGCATAACACAAACTATTTCCGGACCTCCTTGCCGATTGTCAGCTGTCCATTTAATTAGGTCATCAGACCATTCAGGTGCTATTATGACTTCCTCAACATTTGATTGCTTAAGAAAAGTAATCTTCAATGCTTCTTGCACAGTTCCTTCTATCTCTTCTGTCACAAACTCAACCTTGATAAGATCACTTTCGTTTTCGAAGACTCGAGGATTGGTTCCCATCGCGAACTCAACTAAGGCACTTCGTCCATCATTGTCCGTGTCGGAGTTGGCTTCGACGCCCCCATTTTCTGCCGACCAAGTAGCAAAGGTCTGCCCTTCAGCAACAGTGGCCTCTTTACCGGGAGATCCACCGATTTCAGAACTTAGCTGCCAGTTATTGGCATCATTGTGATCTGAGTTAGAGTCTGGAGAAATTAAGACAAGGCTGAATCCTTCACCATCAGCTCTTTCCGGCCAGGGAGAATTATCATCATAATTAAAATCAATGACTGGGGTTCCTGCTCCGAAACTTAGCTTTATTCGTTCTCCCGAGTCGGAAAGATTCTTGGAGAAAGTTCCTGCTACGAATTGTGGTGTCGAAGGATAGCCGTAACGAAGATTAAACGCAGCGACATTAGCTACTAGAATTAATCGTTGTCCTGGTTCTATTTTTTTTGTCGGGCTTTCCGAGAAATCAAATTCGATTCCCTTTGTAAATCGCAATTCCTCAAGGTCTATTGATGTTGGGCCAATATTTTGAACTTCTATCCATTCGAAATCGTTATTGTTAAGTTCAGGCATGGCATTCAATTCAGAAATGCTGGGCTGCTCGGGATTGTACATTATTTTACTTATCACTAAGTTAGACCATAAAGATAGATCGGGTTCAGTGACTGTGAACTCAGTAGGTTCAGACCAATGGCTCCAACGGTTTGTATTATCCATATGGCGGACTCTTGCTCTATATGTTTTTCCTACTCTAACGGCATTAGCCGGTGGAGTAATTTCAGGTGAAAACGTTTTAATTTCACCGGATTCCCAATTGGCATTCCACTCAAGTTTCGGATCCAGTATTGAAGCGTCTGCGGTAATAGACATGTCAAAAACAAGATCACTGCTTCCTGGTGACTGATTATGTAGTTCGACTGCGATCAAATTCGCGCCTTCTGAAAATACATTCGCAGGAACTTCGAAAGTATCGAAGACGCCTTCTTTTCCTCCTGAAGGGGCATAAGTATTATAATTGACAATGTCACTATCAGAGAACCCATCCCTTAGAATTTCTTGTCCATTGACATATACAATTGCTGCGTCATCAACATGCATTTCAAAAACGAAATGACTGAACTGATCAGGATCGTCAACATTGATCGTTTTTCTGAAATAGTAAGTGGGGTGTTTATTTGAAGTTTGGGTACCGAAGTCTAGGGTTGTTACTATTTGGGTTCTCAAGATACTGCCGAATCCAGCCGGCGTTTTCCCTGAGGACCAACTACCATCATCATAGTCTATTTCTTTCCATGCATTTCCTTGATCGATTCCATTATCAAGGTATTTCCATTCAGATCCGGTGTTCATAAAAGTGGTCTTACCTTTACTTGTTTCGGCAATTCTCCATTCCATTGCTTTAAAACTTCCAATGCCATTAGGGTCTGAGAATTTGGAACTTTCGAATTTCAGTCCACCTTGAGGATAGTTATCTATGCCTCCATATGCGATTGTAGGTTTTCTTGGTATTAAGGAGTCGGAGCCAAGTGCATCAAGATAAGCGTCCCGTCCGGATCTACCTGATATGCCACTGTCTCTGGAAATGGAAGCCATATTTCCATCGTTTCCTCCTACCCAAGATCCCCCAATGAATGCAAACTTTTTCATATCATTAATTACGGTTTCTATTGGCGGAGGGCTTTCGCTACCTCCGCTAGCACCTATCCATCGATCACGGTCTGCGTTAACTAGGCCAGAGATTCGGGCAGCGAGAGGGTCGAGCAGTAAATTGATCTGTTCTTCTGTCCAAATAAGGTCTCGTATCTCTCTGACAACATTACGGTATTCGAGATCGAATTCGGGTCTTGGAGGATTGGTTCCATAAATGGCTTGTTTGCAAAAACCCATACCACCGTTCCAGTTTGGTCCCCAACTAGTGTCTGAATCCCACGGCAATACCCATAGCCTTCCAAAATTTGTTTTTTCTGAAGGCTCAAAATAGAATGCGCGATTCTTTAGATGCTCACTGGTATTTGGTTGCACATCATAATGGCGCACCGCATCCACGATAGCATGATAATGGTTCCAGGAATTATAGTTCACATGCTGATTCAGCCATTCATCTGATTTGTTTGGTTTTAATTGAAATATTATGTTTTTAAAATCAGATCCGTCATCAACACCTTCTCTCGCCAGATAACGCCTCACTGATACTCCGTCAGTGCGCCCACTTATAAGTTTGTATAGATTTCCTTTTTTAAGATTATGAGCATCAAGGAATCGAACATCGAATTCTTCCATTGCCAGTAGCATTCCATAATAGTCCCCTTGATATTGTCCATTGCCTCCTTTTGGAGCTTCTTCAGCTCCACGGACAACTCTCATATGGAACCAATGAGTGAAGGGTGCGGGGGTTCCCGTCATGTTCCAAAGAATATGGTTAGCTGCTTGTTCAATTCCCCATGTATGATTTCCACGCGAACCCTTCATTTTGTGCGTTGCTAGATATTTCCATTCTGTTGGGTAGCTTTTCCCGTCAGTGTTGTGAAATTGAGGATAGCTCCCTAGATTGAATCTAAATTTAAAGCTCCGCCTTCCATTACCTGAGTATCGAGCATTTCTTTGTCGTAAACGATATCCAACATTGTCATATACTTTGCCCTCATAAACAAAGCTACAATTCCAGTTATAGGCACTCCTAGCATCATAATTGTCACGACTTATTTGGTCTCCGCCGTTATACGCCACTGCTTGATCAAAATCTTTTGAGTCAGTGAGTATGTGATAGACCGGTATCGAATTAATGAGTTCTGATGGGTATGTATGAGGAGTAGGAAATGTTCTGCTTTTTTGAACTACATAATCGGGTACACCGTCATAAACAAAAGAAGCAAAATTCAACGCTGGATCGTCTTTGTATGGTAATTGAACGCTATTACCGTCGTTGTCTTCTGTAATGATTCTATATCTTAAGAGACTCCTATTTGGTTGGTTTGGTACGGTCGCTGTAAAGGTGCTGTCATTAGCGATTGAATCATTGCCGATCCCGTCATCCAACATTATAAGAGACTTCCAGTTCTCCGGATCATGATAAACAGGATTGGGCTCACGTTGAGAGTTGGGACTGGAAATGAGTCTGCTTGTAGATTTTGCAAGAAATGCAGGTATGTAAGAGCCAGGAGCAACAACTTGATATTCGAGTCTGACACTCTTGACTCCATTGTTATCCGTTATCTTTGCTGTAATGACTGTTTCTTGATCGGACTTTGGTTGTTTGGGCGAGTGGTTGACTTGCCTAGTGATAGGGGGAGAATTTTTTGTGAAGGTTGAGTTTTTGATTCCTGGAGAGGGTACGGGAGGCTCTCCTTCTCCACGGCTTGGCCGGATAATTTCCAGTTCCAGCCCAAGATCACTGCTATTGCTACTAACATTAAAGAGTTGTACGGCGACTGTATTTTTTCCTTCTCGCAAGTATCCGGCCGCACCATCAATGATTTCTTCTCTCCATACTCCTTCTTGGCCATTTCTGCTGGCAGTGCCGTTTGCAGCGGGCTCGCCTTCGTTCATGTTATATCTGAGTACTTCAGTGCCGTTGATCCATATGATCATTCCATCATCAAGCGTGAATCTCATTTGAAGCTGTTGAGGAATTTCCTGTGGCGCAATATTGAATTCATTACGAAGAAAGACCGAGGTAAATGAGTTGCGCATTCCGTTTATTTCCGTTGCGATATCAATGCCGCGCACACTGCCATAGCCAATTGGAAGGGTCGCATCGGCCCATGAATTATCTTCAATGAAATCTGTTTTTCGCCAATCACTAATCGGATTTGAAGCTTCAGTATTTCCGGCCCTCCACCGCCAATCACTATTTCCTGTGCCAATTAATGTGAGTTCTGGTAAGATTCCTGGCAGAGCAGAACTGCGCCATGAGCCTCCCAAATCATTGTCGAGTAATGGATTCATAAGTTCCATTGAGGATCCGGTTCCATTTGCACCGACTGGCCAAGGGAAACTGGACCTGTACCTTACCGCATCAGCAACTGTCCCATCAGAGCGCCTTAACTCAATGCGTTCTCCATCACTTGCTAGATTGCCTGAATATGGGCCTGAAGCTTCTTTACCATATGATTTAAGAAGTTCTTCAGGATTCTCCGCTATTACGAGGTACCCCTTTGCTTCAATTTCTGTATTTTGAGGGAATTGATATTCAATTCCTTCAGAAAAGAACCATCCAGAAATATTGATGGCATCATCCGAAACATTATGAAGTTCAATGAATTCATTTAATGCATTATTTGGTTCACTGTTATAATGAATTTCATTAATAACTATTTCACTGTAAGTCAGACTTATTCCGGAAAGAACATATAAGGAACAAGTAAATATTTTGATAAGGTTTTTTGGGGAGTGCTGCACGATAAATTGGTTTATTTCTATATTACCCTGATTTTAGGGTAAGGAAAGTCTCATACAAGATCCAGTATGGAACCAAAATTTGGATCTACTAGCCTGCGATAAGTTCGAACGGCCAATTTATCTGTCATTTCAGAGATAATATCAGTAATGACTCTTGCCTTTTGCGAATCTTTTTCCGCAATGGATATGAGCTCCTCTGATTCTGAGCTAACTAGCTTGAGAGGCTTTTTATTATTTGAAATATAATTGTCAGAAAGGATGTTAAATAATTCTCCCAGAACTCTGGCCGCTTTATGATCTAATTGCTGAAGTTGTGGAGATTTAAATACAAGATCCAGAGAAATTGTTTTGTATAGCTTGGACTCTTTGGCGATTTCAGAACTTACATCTATTTTATATTTGTAGCGTGCAGTTCTGCTCGACATGAAGTTTTTCTCAGTATGAACAATGTTTGCTGCAGCAATGAAGTCGCCGACTTTGCGGCCCATCAAAGGCTCGAGTCTTTTTCTGCGAATGGATTTGCATAACTGTTCTAAGTTCTTTGCGTCATCACCTTTCAGATTATTTGTTTCGGCCCAGTTCTCTAGATTTTGCAGATTGATGAATCCTGCATTGGCCCCATCAACAATATCATTCAAGGAGTAGGCGGTATCATCAGCCCAGTCCATGATTTGGCATTCCACGGATTTGAAAGCATTCCTAGTGTCGCCGGCTTGGAATTGGAGTATTTGGTCTTTATCTTCGAAAGCAAATACAAGGTGTTTTATTTGATAATCGTAAATGAAGTGATTAGGCGCTTCAGGAATTTCAGATAATAGGGTTTTATATTTGAGTGTAGAATCCAGAAAGGCCCGAGTTGGGTTCATTCCGCGCTGACCATATATAGTCTCTGTGAGTTGGCGTAATGTCTGAGCGTTCCCCTCAAAGCCACCCTGATTTTGCATTATTGAATGAAGAACCCGTTCCCCGGCATGACCGAAAGGGGGATGTCCTAAATCATGAGACAAGCAAGCAGCTTCGACCAGATCAGGATCTATAAAATATTCTTCACTGAGGATGTCACTCCTTTTTTTTAGTCGATTACATATTGATCTTCCAATCTGAGCAACCTCAAGTGAATGAGTTAAGCGAGTTCGGTAAAAATCATACTCTCCAGAGAGAAAGACCTGAGTTTTGCTTTGGAGTCTTCTAAAAGAAGGCGTGTAGATGATTCTGTCCCGATCTATTTGGAATGGGCTTCTATAATCATCAGGACGATCATTTTCTTCTTCCTTTATGGGTGTGATGTCGAAGTCATTGTAGAACTGATTCATCATCGATTCGCCAAATATTATAGCTGAAGAAAATTAGATAAAAGCTTTTTCCCTTCTCCGGTAAGTATGGATTCAGGATGAAATTGCATGCCATGAATTGGATATTCTTTATGACGTATGCCCATGATTTCTTTTTCTTCTGTTTTTGCTTCTGCTGTAATTTCTAGACAATCAGGAAAAGAATCCTTTTTAATTAGTAGTGAGTGATAGCGTGTTGCTTCGAAAGGGTTTGGGATATCATTAAATAGTCCCTCGCCGTTATGTTCTACCATGGAGGTTTTACCATGCATTAATTTCTCGGCGCGTACAATCTCGCCACCAAATACTTGACCGATTGATTGGTGTCCGAGACATACCCCGAGCAAAGGAATCGAAGGTCCGAATTCTTTCACCACATCACAGCTTATGCCTGCCTCATTTGGAGTACATGGCCCAGGAGAGATGCAGATTTTTTCTGGGCCGAGAGCTTTAATTTCTTCAATCGAAATTTCATCATTTCTTCTAATTTCCATGACGGCGCCGAGTTCACCGAAGTATTGAACTAAATTATATGTGAAAGAATCGTAGTTATCGATAACGAGCAACATATTCGCAATTGGATTTAAGCTTTTGATTTACAGCTTGAAAAGACATTTTGCCACTCATTCGGATAAACGCAATGCTTCATAGTTGTTGGTGAAAAATGATGGATTTATTAAGTAGCTTTATTTTAGAGTGAAATCTGTGATACTTTTACATTAAGTATAATTGAGATTCTCTTTAAAATGGCACGACCAGTAGGCGAAAATATAGAAAAGGACCCCACCGCAATCAGCCGTCCCGAAGGTGGATGGTTTGCGAGGATATGGAGCGAACGCTCCAACAATGTAAAGCACCAGATCAGACTGGGTCGTTCTAGACCATTTACTGTTTGGGTTAGTGCAATTCAAGAACAGAAAGTTGCCCCGTCATTAGATCATCATTCGCTAGATTCTGAGGATATTAAAATCACTGATAATACAATTCTTCAGATCGAATCTATTTCCTTGCCTCCGTCCAAAGCTTTTACTGTTTGGACTGAAGGATCTAAAAACTTAGATCAACAGATTCCATCTTTTCCGATGGAGGTTTTTGAAGAAAATTTGCCTGATGCGGATGATCCTCCCATCCAATCTGATGGAGACGATTCGGCGAAATTAAATTCAAAGAGCTTTACGATATGGATTACGCCGGAAGCATTGGCTGATCAAAGATTCGTTAATATAGCATTGACTAATAATGAGGAGGATCAAGTTGAAGACAAAACAATCACCGACTCTGTAATTGAAAATAAAGAGTTAGAGTTTTCTCCTAAAGCGTCAAGGCCAGTCCTAGTCCCTGTTATCTTTTCTTTTTTATTAGTTGGAGTAATAGTATGGATGTTCGTTCGAGCAAATCACCTTGCAACGGTTAAAGGTGACCTTGCAACGGTCAAAAATGCTCTCTCTTCGGCTGAGCAAGAATTGATAAATAAAGGTGAAGAGATTTCTAATTTGGAGAAAACCCTCATTAATGAAAGGGATGCAAACCAGAAGGCATCTTTGAATGCTAAAGAAGTTGCGAGGCTTGAAATTAAAAAAGCCAATGCCGCATTTTCAGCCAAAGTCAAAGAAGTGGAGATGTTGATTCAAGTACGCGATAAGATTAAAAGTGATTATGAAAAATTAATGACTTCGAATATGCAGGAGGTCCAGAAATTAAAGTTGGGAATTGCTAATATCGAAGAGAAAAATGAACAGGCTCAGGCTCAAATCTTAAAAGCCAATGAGGATAAACTTGGTCTCACTAAGAAGGTTAACTCATTAGAAAAAGAGAAAGGTGAATTAAATAAGGCACTGTCAGATGCTGAGGTAGCTAATAAAAAAGCGCGCGAAGGTTATGTGGATGCAATTCAAGCCGTTGAAAATGAGTTAAAAGCAACTAATGAGTTATTAGAGAAGGAAAAATCTAATTCTTTAATGATTAGTGAAAAACTGGATTTATCTGATTCGCAATTAAAGAAGCTGATGTTGGAGATTGAAAATCTTAATGCCAAGATAAAGGATTTAGAGCAGCCTGAATAACTATTTATAGAAAGTGGTTTTTTTTGCAAATCTACTATCGAGTAAGAATGATCGATTAGGTAAAATAGCAATTGGGCTTTTTCTGACTGAGGTTAAATTTGCTTATCATTCAGAATAAGGACGATGTAATTAATTGCTATGAGGATAAAATAATAGTGATAATTAGATCGATAGAGTCATTTTAATAATTGTAAAAGCCTATCAAACGCACCTTTACGTCTGACATTCTTCGTTATAAAATAATTCCTCAAATAAATACATTTATGACCAAAAAAATCTTAATTATTACAACGCTGATTTTCGCAATAAAAATTAATGCTGTATCAGCTGAAACATTGTTCAACGGCAAAGATCTTTCAGGATGGGACGGCAATCCGGATTTTTGGAGTGTGGAGAACGGTGTCATTGTGGGTGAAACAACCCCAGACAAGAAGACTTCAAGTAACACTTTCCTCATTTGGAAAGGTGGAGAGGTTGGAGACTTTGAGCTTACTCTAAAGGCCAGAGTGAAGGGCAATAATAATTCCGGAATACAATACCGATCAAAAGTGATTAATGCTAAAAGTTGGTCCGTTGGTGGATATCAAATGGACATGCATCCTGCTCCTAATTATCTTGGTATGCTTTATGAGGAGCGGGGCCGTGGAATAATTGCACAGTGTGGTCAGCGTGCAATTATTGATGATAAAGGTAAGAAAGCATTGGAGGGGAAACCTGATGCCAAAAAGAAATATAATCTTAGCGATTGGAATGAATATTCTATATCTGCAATAGGTAATCGACTGGTTCATAAAGTTAACGGTCAAATAACTGTGGAAATTGAGGATAATGAAATTTCCAAGAAATCATCTAAAGGCATCCTTGCGCTACAGCTACATGCTGGAGGAGCAATGAGGTTGGAGGTCAAAGATATTGTTTTAGTTAATAAGAAAAATGAGTCTGCTAAAGTTAAAGAATCATTAAAAAACCATAACATTTTTCTTATCAATTCGGCTCAACAAGCATCGGTGCCCACGGTCAAATGGATATGGAATAGTAAATCAGCTCGAACAGAAACAATTTATGCAAGGCGCCAGTGGACCTTAAGCACTCCTCTAAAATCATCTAAATTGAGCATCACATGCGATAATGGATTTACAGCATTTGTTAATGGTCAGAAAGTTGGCTCTGGTTCTCAGTGGGAAACTCATTATGAATTTGATATTAAAAAATATCTTCATAATGGAGACAATGTACTTGCAGTTGAGGCTCATAATGAAGGTCAGGCAGCAGGCCTGGCGGCCAAAGTTAAGTTAGTTGCGGCTAACGGTGTGACTAGGCACATTGTCAGCGATAATGAGTGGATAGTAGCCAACAAAAAGGCTCCCGGATGGATGGCTCCAAGTGTGGATACTACGGGTTGGAAAAATGCAGTTGTAGCGGGTAAAATGGGTGATACGCCATGGGGCGATGTCTTTTCTAAAAAGCCTGGTCTTCCAGTTGCTGTTGCGGCAAAGGGCGCTGCTGAAGTGCACCCGAAAGGCTTTGAAGTGGAAAAGATCTATAATGTTCCTAAGGGAGAGCAAGGCTCATGGGTTTCAATGGCAGTTGATTCAAAGGGAAGGCTTTACTGTGGAGATCAGGGAGGTAAGGGTATTTTTAGAGTTACCCTCAGCTCTGAAGAGCCTAAGATAGAGAAAGTGCCAGTACCAGTTTCTGGAGCACAAGGATTACTTTGGGCATTTGATTCATTATATGTATGTACTAATGGTGGTAAACCTGGTTCTGGGCTCTATCGCCTTACTGATTCGAATGGAGATGATGTTCTAGATAAGGTTCAAGATATTCGGAGATTTGCCGGTGGAGGTGAGCACGGCCCTCATGCAGTTTCACTATCACCAGATGGAAAGTATCTTTACGTTGTAGGTGGTAATCATACTGCTGTTCCTAAGCCTGAAAGTTCTGCGCTAAAAATGAACTATGCTGAAGATCAGTTACTTCCACGGATGCCTGATGCGCGTGGGCATGCAAGAAACATAAGAGCTCCGGGAGGATGGATAGCGAGAACGGATCCGGAAGGTAAAGCATTCCATCTTTATTCTGCAGGATTTAGGAACCATTACGATATAGCTTTTAATAGAGATGGAGAAATGTTCACATATGATTCTGACATGGAATGGGACAGTGGTACTCCTTGGTATCGTCCAACAAGAATCTATCATGTCACTAGTGGCTCTGAATTTGGCTGGCGAACAGGTACTGGAAAATTCCCAGAGTGGTATCCGGATGTATTGCCACCGACTCTGGACATTGGCCCGGGTTGCCCGACTGGTGTGATATCTGGTTTAGGGTCAAAGTTCCCGGCGAAATATCAGGACGCTATTTATGCTTTTGATTGGACCTATGGAACAATTTACGCGATTCATCTGGACCCTGACGGATCTTCATATAAAGCAAAGAAAGAAGAGTTTGTTACTGGTGTTCCTCTGAATGTTACGGATGGAGTCATTGGGAAAGATGGTAATATGTATTTTGCAGTCGGAGGTCGTGGAACTCAATCTGCACTTTATCGAGTGAAATATTCAGGATCTGAGTCCACTGCGGCCATTAAAATTAGGAATAATTCTGAGACAAAAATGATTGAAACTCGAAGAGCTTTAGAAGATTTCCATGGCAAAGAAGTTCAGGGTGCAATTGAAAAGATATGGCCCAAACTCAGTCATGCAGACCGTTTTGTTCGATACGCGGCTCGGGTTGCTTTAGAACATCAACCTGTTGTTGAGTGGCAAGAAAAAGCACTCGAAGAAGAGGATCCTCAAACATTGCTCTCTGCTCTCCTTGCCCTTTCACGTCAAGGTGATGCAGCTTTGAAGGAGGACATTCTTAATGCTCTTTCGACTTTGAATGTTTCAGAAATGACTGAAAGTCAGAAGCTCGAGGCTTTGAGGGTAATGGGACTGACTTTTATTCGCATGGGAGGACCAGACGAAGAGACAGCCCAAGAAATTGCCGAAGCTATTTCACCACTCTATCCAGCATCATCGGATGCTATGAATAGGGAGTTAGTGGCCATGTTGGTTTATTTGAAAGCAGATGATGTTCTTGCCAAAACTATTCCTTTAATGAATCAGGAGGCAGCTGGATTGGAAGAGATTGAATTTGATGACAAACTGTTGGCCAGGTCAGGGCAGTATGGCGGATCATTTCAGCGTCAAAAGGCAAGCAACCCACAGAGGCAGCAGATATGGTATGCTTATGCCCTAAAGAATGTTGAAGAAGGCTGGAATGAGAATCTTAGAAAACAATTCTTTAGCTGGTTTGCTAAATCCAGAAATTTTAAAGGAGGTGCTAGTTTTGGAGGGTTCATCAACAATTTCAGAAACGAATCTTTGAATAAAATTAAAGATGCAAAAGTTAAAGCTGAAATGGATTCCCTGACCAAAAAGCCAATAGCACTAATTCCGGAAGGGTTTGAAGATGCTAGAATTCTTAAAGTGGGTGCAAAGCCGGGCATGAAATTTGATATTGAATCACTCGAAGCGAAGGCCGGAGAAAAAATAGGTATCGAATTCATTAATAATGATCCTACTGGGCTTATGCACAATCTTGCTGTTTGTGCCCCTGGTAGCAGGCAAAAAGTTGTGGCATCTGCGCTAACTATTGGACCAAAAGCTATTGAACAGAATTTTGTGCCTGATATTCCCGAGGTACTTGCTTCAACGCCTCAAGTTGCTCCGGGTCGCAAATACGTTCTTTACATGAGTGCGCCGTCCACGCCAGGAAGTTACCCATACGTATGCACGTATCCTGGACACGGTCAGTTGATGTTTGGAACGCTCAAGGTCACAAAATAATGACTTAATTTTTATATGAGATCCCTTTGCTTTATCCTTTTTGCTGTTTTTACAGCGGAGGCCAAGGATGCGCATTGGGCCTATGTTTCTCCAACTAAACCGGATTTGCCATCAGTAAAAAATGCTGAATGGGCCCGAAATGAAATTGATTTTTTCTGTTTATCAAGAATGGAATCTCGTGGCTATGCTCCCAATGAAAGGGAATCTGCCGCTCGTCTGTTGAGGAGGGTCTTTTTAGATCTCATAGGAATTCCTCCCACAATAGACAAAGTTGATTCATTTTTGTTGGATCCTTCCGATCAACATTTGGAGCAAATTGTGGATGAACTTTTGAGTTCTAAACATTTTGGTGAAAAATGGGCATTGGGCTGGTTGGATCTTGCAAGATATGCCGATTCTGACGGTTATCAGCGTGATGGGTTTAGGAATGTCTGGCCATACAGGGACTGGGTCATAAGGGCCTTTAATTCAGATATGCCTTTTGATCAGTTTACGATTGAACAGTTAGCTGGGGATCTGCTCCCTGAAGCTAGTAATGCTCAAATCATTGCTACAGGATTTCATCGTGGACCGATTTTGAACCTAGAGGCTGGAACAGATCCTGAGGAGGATCGAGTCAAGCAGGTCGTTGACCGTGTCAATACGACTTCGACAGTTTGGTTAGGCACTTCGATGGAATGTGCCCAGTGCCATGACCACAAACATGATCCTTTTTCTATGCATGATTATTATTCCATGTTTGCTTTTTTTAACAACACTCCAATTGAGGGTAAACGCAGGCCAGGAGGTAATGATGCATCTATGGATTACGCGGGATCTGACATTAATGTTCCGGTTCCAGATGATGAACTCAATAAGAGAGATGAGGCTGCGAATAGGGCCCGTGAAGCAGAAAAGGTTTATGTCAGTAAGGTCGAAGAGCTTTGCGAATCATTTTCTGATGATCAATTAGATGAGCTGGTTAAAAAGCATCCCAAAGAAGTGAATTTGATTAGAAAAACAAAAATAGATTTTAAGGAAGCATTGAAAATCAGTAAGGCTCTTTTTAAGAAAGGAAATCCTTCAAAATCCCTTAATGAATTACAGAAGCAGATTACTAACAACAAGAAGCGATCTGAGGGTGGAACTTTTCAAATCGGTTATACTTCCCGAGTAATGAGAGAGATGAAGAATAAGAGGGACACTCATATTATGTTGCGGGGGAACTTCAAAGATGTTGGAGAAAAAGTAAGCGCTGATACTCCTGAATCATTACATCTTTTCCGCGACGAGTTCCCTAGAAACCGCTTAGGATTGGCTCGATGGCTTGTCTCTAAAGAGAATCCTCTCACAGCAAGAGTCACTGTGAATAGGATATGGGCAGAACTTTTCGGACGGGGAATAGTTACAACGATAGAAGATTTTGGAACCAATGGAGCATTCCCTACTCATCCTGAATTACTTGATTGGTTGGCAGTGACATTTCAGTCAGATGATTCTTGGTCATTAAAAAAGACAATTAAACGGATCGTACTTTCATCGGTATATTTACAAAGCTCCAAAGTATCTAAATTAGAAAGGGATAAAGATCCAAATAACGGTTTTTATTCGAGGGGCCCGAGTCTCCGTTTGCCTGCAGAATTAATTAGAGACAATGCTCTGTATATTTCAGGACTGCTTTCGACTAAAATGTATGGAAGACCAGTCAGGCCGGTACAGCCCGCAAATTTCTGGCGCGTCATTGGTGAGGTGGATAATAAATACTATGTTTCTGAAAAGGAAGATCTTTACCGTAGAGGAATATATACTATTTGGCGTCGCTCAGCTCATTATCCAAGTTTTGCAAATTTTGATGCTCCAAGTAGGGGAGCTTGTAAGGTAACGAGAGAATATAGTAACACTCCTTTACAGGCTCTGACGCTATTAAATGACCCAGTCCATGTGGAAATTGCTAAGGCCTTTGCTGCTCGAATAAGAAAAGAGGTTCCTGAATTGAATGCACCTCAGCAATTGGAACATGCCTTCAGACTCGCCCTTTCTAGGTATCCCAATGGTGATGAGATTACGGCATTAAAAGAAATATATTTCAGAGCTCTTGACACGGAAGGCTCAGCTGAAGGGGCCTGGTTTGAAATTGCAACCACGCTACTCAATCTTCATGGAACGATAACAAAGTAGTCTAAAAGGTTTACTGATTATGGAAAATGATCTGACTCAGCGCTTGTTATCCAGAAGGACTTTTCTTCGAAGTTCTAGTGCTCTTGGCGTAGGGACACTGGCCTTTAATGATCTTCTGTCCAGAGAGTCTTTACCGGATTCAGTCGCAGATTATACTAAAGAAATTGCGCACTTTGCACCAAAGGCCAAATCAGTAATTTTTTTACATATGGTGGGAGCGCCTTCTCAATTGGACCTTTTTGATCCCAAGCCTAAGCTTAAGGAATTCCATGGCAAACCAGCTCCTGCAGAGTTCATTGAAGGGAAACGGTTTGCTTTTCTTAGAGGTCATCCGAAAATGATGGCTTCGCCATTTAAATTCACACGGATTAATGATGGGCAAGAAATTTCAGAGGTCCTTCCGCATCTAAAATCGGTAGCTGGTGAAATTGCCATTATTCGATCAATGCAGACCGAGGATTTTAATCATGCTCCGGCGCAGATGTTTTTCCATTCAGGTCTTAATCGCATCGGTCGACCCAGTCTGGGCTCTTGGGTCACTTATGGATTAGGCTCAGAATCAAATGATTTACCATCTTATGTGGTAATGGTTTCCGGTAGTGTTCCGGGAGCAGGTTCCACTTTGTGGAGTCATGGATTTTTACCAAGCACCTATCAAGGAATCGAGTTTCGCAGTACTGGTGACCCGGTTCTATTTTTATCAGATCCAAAGGGCATAGACAGATCTCGAAGGAAGCGAATCATTGATGGAATTAATGAATTAAATGAATTGGAATTGAAAAATACCGGGGATCCTGAAATTAGAACCCGTATCAATCAATACGAGTTAGCGTTTAAAATGCAGATGTCAGTGCCTGAACTGACTGATTTAGGAACCGAACCTCAGCAAATTAGGGATTTGTATGGGAAAGGAACATTTGCGAATCACTGTGTGCAGGCCCGGAGGCTCGTTGAGCGTGGGGTAAGATTCGTTGAACTCTACAATTCAGGATGGGATCACCATGGAGGTATTGAGGCAGGTATAAAGAAAAAGGCTAAAGAAATAGACCGGCCAATTGCCGCTTTGATTAAAGATTTGAAGATGAGAGGACTCTTAGATGAAACTCTTCTGGTTTGGGGTGCAGAGTTTGGAAGAACTCCAATGTTCCAGGGGGCTAAACTAAATGGAGCGGGCCGAGATCATCATAAGGAAGCCTATACGATATGGATGGCCGGAGGTGGAATCAGAGGAGGTATTTCTTACGGACAGACTGATGATTTTGGATATTATGTGGAAAAGGACCCTGTTCTGATAAGAGATATGCACGCAACGATACTACATGCTCTCGGAATGGATCATGAAAGAGTCACATTCAGGTTCCAGGGTTTGGATCAGCGTCTCACGGGCACTGAAGAGTCAAGAGTGCACTATCCTCTGTTCGGATGATTTTTTATATATTTAATTAATATCTGTATGGGGCCAGAGTAGCTTCCTTTATACTTCTTCAATTAATGATTATCACTTCGCTTGAGACATTTATTTTGCATGTTCCGGTTACGCGGAACCACATATCTGATAGTACGCATTCAATTACTCATTGGGGTATGCCAGGCGTAAGAATTTTTACAGATGAAGGATTCACGGGTTATGGTTTTACCGGAACACATGCCCATTTAGCCAGTGACAGATTAATAACGGACTGTATATCTAATTCTTATGCTGAGTTATTAATAGGACAGGAAGTGTCTGATATTACTTCATTATGGGACAGGTTGGCCTATCATCCGCCACTCCAATGGATCGGCAGGGCAGGCATTACAAAGATGGCCTTGGCCGCAGTGGACATTGCTTTATGGGACATTAAGTCAAAGGCCTCAGATGAACCGTTATGGAAGACCCTTGGAGGGACTGAGAAGAACAAAGTCGAAGCGTACAATACAGATGGTGGCTGGTTAAACCTTTCAATCCAAATGTTAGTTGATGATGTGTTAAGGCTCACTGAGGTCGATGGTTACAAAAGTATAAAGATGAAAGTAGGAAAGCCAGACCATACCGAGGATCTGCAACGGATCGAAGCGGTCAGAAGTGCCGTTGGTCCATCGATTCGCATTATGACTGATGCGAATGGGCGCTGGCGCATGCCTGAGGCTTTGAGTGTTGCGAGTAAGCTGAAAGATTATGATGTTACATGGATAGAGGAGCCTCTATGGCATGATGATGTTCGTGGACACAAGGCCCTTGCAGATTCTATAGAGACGCCAGTCGCTTTAGGGGAGATGCTGTATTCGGTTGCTCACTTTGAGGAGTTCATATCTTCCGAGGCTGTTCGTTACGTGCAACCTGACGCGACTCGACTCGGAGGCATTACTGAAGCTCTGGAAGTATCTAATGTTGCTTACGAAGCAAATCTTCCCGTGACTCCTCACGCAGGTGACATGGCTCAAACTCAAATTCATTTAAGTATTTCTCACCCGGGAATCGAGTTGTTAGAATTCATACCTTGGATCAAGGATTGCTTCATTGAGCCTCTTGAGATTAGGTCTGGTTATTTTGATTTTCCACAGTGCTCAGGAGCAGGAACTACTCTGACCGAAGATGCTATGAGTAAGTATGCAAAAAAGGTTTCCTAAATGTCCATTATTATATAAATATAGTAATTAATGAGTATGGAGAATCCTTACAGTATGTCTGGAGAAACAGTCCTGATAACAGGTGGAGGAACAGGCATTGGTCTGGGAATTGGTAGATGCATGCTTGCTGCGGGTGCTGAAAAAGTGATTCTTGTCGGGAGGCGTGAAACCGTTTTGGCTGAAGCGGCATCAGAGCTTGGTACAAAGGCCAGTTATCTTTCTCAAGACATTGCCAAAATTGAGGAAATCCCAAACTTTGCTCAAAGAGTACTTTCTGATCATGGAGAACCAACATGTTTGGTGCATAATGCTGGGATTAACTGCAAAAAGCCATTCGTTGACTTGCATGATTCAGAATTCATGGGGGTTTTTGATGTTCATATCAGAGGGGCCCTTGCCATTACAAAGGAATTTGTTCCTGCAATGCTTAACAAAGGGTCTGGGTCGATTCTGTGGATTTCTTCTATGGCAACTGTGATGGGGCTGCCGCTAGTCACTTCATATTCGATGGCGAAGTCTGCTATGCATGGAGCAGTATATAATTTATCTGCCGAGTTTGCTCCGAACGGAGTCAGGGTAAATGCGATTTTACCCGGTTGGATTGAATCTGCAATGGCACTAAATTCATTTAAAGGAGATGAACCTAGGCGGCAAAAGGTCCTTGGCAGGACCCCGATGGGCAGGATGGGTCAACCGGATGAAGTTGGTCATGCTGCGGTGTTCCTCTGTTCGCCAGCGGCAAGTTTTGTAACTGGTTCTCTTCTAACCGTTGACGGTGGTGCGTCGATTGGATTTTAATTATTGCAGATCATAGATCTGGGCCATTGACCATTCTCTGTAAATTATAAAATCTATTCTAGATATTAACAGACTAGTGGGTCTGCTTAATTTGATTTTGGGATCCTTTATGATGGATTCATTTCAATTAATAGTGCATAAAATGAGTTAATTTTTGCATACGTAATGCCAGAATCAAATCAGGAACCTCTCGCTATCGTTGGAATAGGATGTCGGTTCCCAGGAAAGGCCAATTGCCCAGAGTCTTTCTGGGACCTTCTTATCCAGGGAAAATCGGGAATTCAGCAAGTTCCCGATGATCGATGGGATGTGGACCGTTACTATCATCCGGACAGTGCAGTCCCTATTAAAATGATAACCAAGTGGGGAGGGTTCATAGAGGATGTTGATAAATTTGATGCATCTTTTTTTGGTATTTCTCCCAGGGAAGCTCAGCGAATGGATCCGCAGCAGCGCTGGTTACTTGAACTTACTTGGGAGGCTTTTGAGGATGCAGGAGAAAAGCCTATGAATTGGAGAGGTTCCGCTACGGGTGTTTATGTAGGCATATCTTCTAATGAGTATGGCTCCATTCAAATGATGGGGGAATCAGACATTGATGTTCATACAAATTCTGGTAGCACACTATCGATCGCCTCAAATCGCATTAGTTATCTCTATGATTTAAAGGGTCCTTCCATTTCTGTTGATACTGCATGTTCTTCTGCGCTTGTGGCAGTGAACCTTGCCTGTAAGAGCATTTGGAGCGGCGAATGTGATGCAGCATTTGCTGGTGGAGTTAATGCATTGTTGATGCCTGACAGTTCAATTGGTTTTTCCAAAGCATCAATGCTTTCACCGAGCGGTCAGTGCTTTGCTTTTGATGCTCGTGCTAATGGGTATGTGAGAGGAGAAGGAGCGGGAATGATTTTAATTAAGCCTCTTGCTCGTGCTCATCAGGACGGTGATCGTATTTATGCAACGATCAGGGCTGCAGTAGTAAATCAGGACGGTAATACATCTTCTATGACTGTTCCGGGAAAGGAATCGCAAGCCGCCATGTTGCGACAGGCTTATGAACAGGCCGGCATTGATCCTGGCAGGGTTGGCTACATGGAAGCTCATGGTACCGGTACACCTGTAGGGGACCCTATCGAAACAAGGGCCCTTGGAGAAGTTCTTTGTGAGGGCCGGCCAGAATCTGAACAATGCATCATAGGTTCCGTAAAATCCAATATCGGTCATTTGGAGTCTGGGTCTGGGATCGCTGGTCTTGTTAAGGCTGCATTAGTTTTGCATCACCGAAAAATTCCTAAGAATCTTAATTATGAAACTCCAAATCCGAACATTCCTTTTAAGGATTTGAAGCTGAAGGTGCCTAAGGAGAATATGCCCATGCCGTCCAAGGGTGATTTTCTTCCTGTTAGTGCAGTGAATTCTTTTGGATTTGGAGGAACCAACGCCCATGTCGTTCTTGAGGCAGTTGAAAATGAAAAACAATCAGGAACTGATGATTCTAGTGAAAAGCTACTGCCTCGTCCATTTTTGTTACCCATTAGCGGGAATAGTGAATTGGGCCTTGAGTGCGTAGCTAAATCGTATTGCGATTTTCTCAATAAGGACACTGATCCGGTTAATGAAATTTGTACTTCAGTAGGTTTAAATCGTCAGAATCTAGATGAGAGGATGGTCGTTATTGGTCATGATCACAAATCGATAAGATCGAATTTAAAATCATGGATATTAAACCGTACAGAATCATCGGAATGTATAATTGGAAAATCTTCCGTTTCCGATACTGGTCCTGTATTTGTATTTACTGGTCAGGGGGCTCAGTGGTGGGGCATGGGTCAGGAACTTTTTCAGAATGAGCCCGTCTTTCGCAAAACGATCCAAAAAATTGATTCGATTTTAGAACCGTTGACAGGGTGGTCCTTGGTCGAGGAAATGAATTCTAAAGAGGAAACATCAAAAATTGACCAGACCGATGTGGCGCAACCCGCTATTTTTGCTTTGCAGGTTGCTCTGGCCGAACTTTGGAAAGACTGGGGTGTATTACCAGCGAAAGTTGTTGGACATAGTGTTGGTGAAGTGGCGGCAGCCTACGTGGCAGGCATATACAATCTTGAGGATGCGGTGAAGGTTATCTTTCACCGAAGTTATTTGCAAAATAAGACAGGAGGAAAGGGCAGGATGGCTGTTGTCGGATTGTCCAAATCTGAGGCGGAAAAGATAATCGAAGGCAAAGAATCCGAGGTTCAGGTGGCTGTAGTAAATGGTCCCGCAATGGTCACTCTTGCTGGGGACACGGAGGCATTAGAAGGAATTATAAAAAAAATTGAAGGAGAAGGGGCATTTGTGAGATGGCTTCGTATCGATTATGCCTTTCATACCCATCAGATGGATCCTATTAGGGATGATCTTTTGGATGCGCTGAAGGTAATTTCTCCAAAGAGTTCGGAGGTTCCTTTTTACTCAACTGTTACTGGTGATCTCTTTGAGGGTGCTGACTTGGATAATTATTATTGGTGGCGCAATGTAAGAGAACCTGTTCTTTTTTCTTCAGCTATCCAGGCATTGTCCAATGATGGTTCTGAGCTTTTTCTTGAATTAGGACCACACCCTGCACTCGCTGGTCCGATTTCTGACTCTATTGCATCACTTGAAAGGAATTGTGCTGTCTTTTGCTCTCTCAATCGCAAAGAAAGAGAAACTGAAACTATTCTTGGAAATTTGGCAGGGCTTCATATAGAGGGTGTGGAAATTGATTGGGCTTCTATTAATCAAAGCTCAGGTAAAGTTGTGAGTGTTCCTAAGTACGCGTGGAATCATGAAAGATTTTGGATGGAATGTGATCAGTCTTATAGGCATCGACTACAAAGTATAGACCATCCTTTGCTTGGATTAAGACAAAGGTTTCCTGAGCCTTGTTGGGAGTTTCTTCTGGACCCGCGGGAACATGGTTATCTACAGGATCATTGTTTCTGGGATAGTATCATTTTTCCGGCCGCAGGTTATGCCGAGATTGGTCTCGCAGTAGCTGGAAATCTGTTCCCTGATGATTCTTATGCGGTGGAATCGATGAAGACAGAGAAGGCACTCTTTATTTCAGATAAGAATGTTCCTACGGTGCGCGTGATCTATAATGAATTGCAAAAATCCTTTTCAGTATATTCGTCCACTGATGAGGGTAAGGCTTGGGAGCTCAATGCGCAGGGACTGATCCAAAAAGTACTTCCAGAACCGGATCCTGTTGATGAATCCATCAGTCGTATCCAGGACCGGATGGAAAAGCATTCAAATCATGAGGATTATTATAAAGAGTATGATAAGGCCGGCTATCAGTTCGGTCCAAATTTTCGTCAACTCCTTAATGTTTGGAGTAAGCCTAATGAATCGGTTGCGGAAATTAGAGTTCCTAAATCATTAGTTGATACACTTCCACTGTATCATTTTCATCCTGCTGTTCTCGATGCTTGTTTCCATGCACTCAAAGGTGCGCAGGTAATTCCCGAAGGATCAAGAGCCAGTCAAAACTTTTACCTTCCTTCCTCTATCCGTAGGGTACAACGGTACGGAGATATTCTTCCGGATAAGCTATGGGCACATGCTCTAGTAACATTTGATGACGGCGAGAGTGTTGTGGCTGATATCATTGTTATGGATGAGGATGGGCAAAGAGTAGCCGATGTTTTGGGCTTTTGCGTTGAACGAATTGATCAAAAAGATGAGGAAATAGAAGCTGTTAATAATTCATTTTATGAATTCTCATGGGAGCCTAAGCGCTTAAAGGGCAGTCGGGTTCGAGAAAAAATAACATTTACGAATTTCGATGATGTTATTGAAGAGGTTGATAATAAAAAAAATGAAAGGTATGAAAGATACAATCTTGCATCTTATTATAAAGAATTTGTTCAAGAAGTCGATGCTTTGGCTCGGCACTGTTTTGAAAGCTCATTGAAGGAGCTGGGCTGGGACCCTGATCCTGGTTCTGTCTATACGACGGGAAAAATTATCGAAGAGTTGGGGATTTCTCGGGATCATGAGCGTTTGGTTTCTGCTCAATTAAAGGCATTATCTATTGAAGGTCCCCTAGAAGAATTGGATCAAGGAGAATGGAGAATTTTACGGTGCATTAAAAACATAGATGTGGTGCAAGGATTGAATGATCTAGGTATGAAGCATCCAGATCTGAAGGCTGATCTTGATCTTTACCATTTGGTTTGGCCCAGACTCACTGAAGTGCTTTCTGGAGAAACTGATGCTCTTGAAGTTCTTTTTCCGAAAGGTTCTTCTGAAGTTCTTGAATCTTTTTATATCAATGGGGCTGATTTTCCTGCCAATAATGAAATGGTTTCGATTGCGGTTCAAAAAGCCATTGAAGGTGTTCCGGATGGACGTGCTGTCAGGATCCTTGAAGTTGGGGCCGGGACTGGATCCTTGACCCGAAGCGTTCTAGAAAAATTATCACCCAATAAAATTGATTATACTTTTTCTGACACTGGTCAGGCTTTCATTGCTGAAGCCAAGAAAGAATTTACTGAAAATTCGTCAGTAGATTACTGTATTTTTGATATAGAAAAACCCCCTGAAGATCAGGGGATTGCTCCTCAATCTTTTGATATAGTTTTAGCGTCAAACGTAATTCATGCTACTTCTGATCTTAGCAATACACTTGAACAGCTGAAGTGTTGCCTGTCAGATGATGGATTGCTCATCTTCTTAGAAGTGACACGCTCTCGTAGTGCACTGGATCTTGTCTTTGGATTACTCAAGGGTTGGTGGCAATACACTGACATTGATCTGAGACCCAATTCGGCATTACTGAACCGTCAAGAGTGGGAAAATTTGATTTTAAATTGCGGTTATAAAGATGTGGTATCATTTGTGAACACGCCTGATCCTGATGAGTCCGGTCAGACTGCTTTTATGGCTCGGAGAGGACCCTCAACAATAACTGGAGAGATTAATTCTAATAAGGAGGAGAGGGATCTGGATGGCTCTGATGATACGAATAAAAAAGGCGTACTAATCATTTTTGCTGATGAGTGTGCTTTTTTTGACGAGTTGTCTATATGTTTCAATGGTGCGTTTGATCAGACCATAAGGATTTCATCTGATCAGGATATTAGTGAGGCTTTTAAGGGTGTTTCTGGAGTGCGTGCCATTATCCATGCGTTTGGCGCGGAGTCATTGCCATCTGATGAGAGTCTTTCGGAAGATGATTTAGTTAATGCTCAGAGAAGCGGGTCTGAGCATCTACTTAAATTAGTCAAAACATTATCATCGATAGATTTTGAGATGGTTCCGAAAGTATTAATAATGACCCGTGGAGTCATACACGTTAGGGAAGGTGATATGATTCGTGGGATAGCAATGTCTTCTATGGTTGGTGTCATTCGCGTGGCTAGAGGCGAGCATCCTGATTTCCAATGGAAACATATTGATATTGATGATCGGAATTGTGGATCCGAATCATATGACATTTATGAAGAATTTATCCTATACGATGAAGAGAGTGAAATTGCTTATCGGGATGGAGTAAGATATGTGAACCGGTTATGTCCGATTAAAAATGAAGAGCAAACTGACCGTTTGAATGAGGCAGTTTTGCCAGATGGGTCGGTAATTCCTTTCAGGCTAGAGATTAATTCTCCTGGAGTTTTAACTAATTTGTCTTTGAATGAGACAAGTCGATGCTCACCTGAATCAGATCAGGTTGAAGTTTTAATCAAGGCCGGAGGAATTAACTTTAGGGACGTCATGAAGGCATTGGGTATGTATCCCGGTAACCCGATTGATCTAAAATGGTTAGGTGATGATTTTTCAGGAATCGTTGTCAGTGTAGGTGAGAAGGTAAAGAATTTTTCTGCAGGTGATGAGGTTGTTGGTATGGCTCCATATTCTTTCCGCTCATTTGTTACGGTCAGTGAAAAGATGGTTTTCAAGAAATCCGATTCAATGACTTTTGAGGAGGCAGCTACACTTCCGACTGTCTTTTTAACTGCTCATTACAGTTTGAACGAGCTGGCCCGAATGAAAGAGGGGGAGAGTGTTCTTATCCATGCGGGTACCGGCGGAGTAGGGATGGCAGCAATTCAA
>MDTE01025790.1_pt1 | contig 26418 bp, 26 predicted proteins | sample 811231 | NCBI WGS metagenome assembly MDTE01 (sample SAMN05326651, study PRJNA326480) | marine metagenome | isolation source: seawater | place: Indian Ocean: Red Sea | collected 2010
AAGAAGATGATGCTTCAAGCACAACTACAACTACAACCACTACTGGTGAAGAAGATGATGCTTCAAGCACAACTACAACTACAACCACTACTGGTGAAGAAGATGATGCTTCAAGCACAACTACAACTACTACCACTACTGGTGATGATGATGAGGATACTAGTACTACTACGACCTCTACAACTACAACCAGTACTACAACTACTACTACAACATCAAGTACAGGTAGTTAAAATAATCACAACAAAAAAAAGCGGGCTATCCCGCTTTTTTTTATTGAAAATTATTCAATAAAGGCCATGCCACTGATTATTTAATTCACTATAAGTTGAATTGTATATAAGACCTCTTAAGCTTTTATCGTAAATTAGTTTGGCGCCACCGTCTCTCGTTAAAGGAGCAAACTTAAATGTAGAATAATCTCCTCTATATTCTTTTGAAAATATATCTAATGGGAATTGAAAGTAAAAACCTTTATCGAAGCTACCTTCTCCAAATAACTCAGCAGGTACATCGGTTCTGGTAAAATAAAAACCAGTTAAAAATCCAGATCTTGTCCTTCTACTTAAATCTAATGTATATCCGTCATCTTTTGCTAGGTATCTACCAAAACTTAGATTGGCAATAATACCCATAGGTAATTGATAATCTAAACTCAAATGTCCAGTAGTTGTTCTATAGTCAAGAAAGTCAAATCTTTGCTTATAAGATCTTTGTTTTACATCAAATATCTCTAGACCCAAAGAATATTTTTTATTGAAAGGTTTATATAATAATTCCATTCCAAGACCTGCAAACATTGTCTCAAAAATACCACCTGTGAACCTAGCATATATATCTTTATAAGGAGAAAATATGTAATCCATTTGCATTCGTGTTATTTTCAAGTCGTCTTCTTGAATATAGTTGACAACACCAGTTCTAACATTTTCTAGTTGAGAATCTGGTCGTGATATAGTTTCATCGAGATTGCCATAAATTCTTTGACTTAGTAAAAATGAATATATTAAGTTTCTGTTGAACTGAAGTTCTCCTAAATATTCTAAATTTAGACCACCAAAATAAAATTTTGAGGGATAGCCTACATGAGAAACAACTGCAGGGTTGAAAGTCCCAAAATATAATGGAAAAGGCACCCTTGGCTTGAATTCATGACCTTTAATGTCATTTGGATTTCCTGAGTCTATTCTTGTATTCCTTATTTCAACTTCAACTGGTACAGTACTATTATTTCCAAAGTAACTTGCTATGTAAGTTATGTTATTTAACTCTATTCCAGCATTTATATGACTAACATTGATTGTTGAAAGATCAATTTCATTCAAATCTCCTACCATTTTTGATATCTGTGAAGCACGTGCAGAAGATCTAATTGCATTTCTGTAATTTGATGTTGAAACAGATATATCTAAACGTCCATCTTCATTTAAATTAGCTGTTTGAAGAAATAATTGATTCTTATTTAAGTTCGATAAAAGTTCTTTGTAAAATACTTTTTTAGATTTAACTTCATCAGAGTTTTTCTTGACTTCAGGATTAAATTTTTTCTTAAGTGAGTGTTCCTCATTAAAATTTAAGCCAAACGAAAAGCTGAGATTAAACGCATTTCCTTTAATATATGAAGAGTCTATTGTTAAAAACTTATTGACAGGAAAGCTAAATCCAATATTAATTTTTGAGTCTTTATTTCTTATATGATCTAGAGCATCTTCTCGATAATTTGCAGAAAAATCAAAATAATCAAATGGATCGTATTCTAATTTTAATTTAATACCTTTTGCATTTGGAATCGTATATTCAATGCCACCAAAAAAAGCGGCATCTCCTCTAAACCATTCTTTATAACTTGGCTTACCTGCAAATCCTGCATTTTCAGCTGGATCAGGTCTGAAAGTGAATCTATTTGAAAATCTTGAAAGTGGATTTTTAAAAGCGCCTTCACCAGTAAATTTCCCCCAACCCATACCAAGTGATATTTTTGTATTTTTAAAATCTTTAGTTGAAACAATATACTCTCTTCCAAAATATCCAGTACCTGCAAAATCATCAAGTCCAACCGCAATGTTGGGTATATAATAATTTTTTGATCTATAGATCAACTTAACATTAAATCCTTTATCTAAATATTGACCTTTTTTTGATGCACTTCCCCATAGTAGATCGGAAGGTCTATAATAAAAATATCCAGCTTCAAGCCAATCAAAAGGTGATACCGATAATGTCCCATACTTCCATATTTGATTTTTATTAAATATCAAAGATACTGAACCCTCGGGTCTTGAATGAGCAGATGGTAGCTGAATTAAACCCACACTTCCAAAAGAATTAAATGATGATGTGTAAGTTAAATCTGAATTTGGATATATAAGATCTTTATAAGTGAGGGCCTGTAAGGATATTCCAAAAAATACTAAAAAAAAAATCTCATAGTTTTAATTATTATTTAGCGTAGAGATTGAAGCTAAACTAAGAGCTAAGCTACTTAAAATTGGGGCCCAAATAGATGCAATTTCTGTTGTATTAGGATCAAATGATTTTGGTACATATATTATTGAGCCTGGATATATTAAAAAATCATCTTTAGATGAAATAAATGATAATCTATTTCCAGATATATTTTCTGTTTCGCCGTTAGGATGAACAACAAAAATAGTGTTTGTATCAGCAGTTTCAAGCACTCCTCCGGAACCTTTTACGTAAAAATTAATACTTTTTCCTGGAGCATATCTTATTGCACCAGGATTGCTTACCTCTCCTTGGACATATACTTGTTGGGTTATAACGGGTATTAAAATTTCGTCTTTATCTTCAAGAATGGTGTCAGTGTTTGGATTCGACTCTATAACATCTAAATCAAATTCTGCTATAACTCTTCCATTACTTTCAGCATCTCTTAATTGTTTAAGAACTAAAGCAAGGCTTTCTTGAGCACCTGAAACCATAGAAGCGTTTCTGATAAGGTTACTAAGAAACTTATCATAAAGCTTTTTCTTTGATTCCTCATTGATTTCTAAACTTCTTTGGTTATTCAAAAATCCTCCAAAAGGATATGCAGAATCTTCATAACCACCCGCAGATGAAATAAGTTCACTTAATTTAGTTCCCAAAGGTAAGAGATAAGTTCCTGGATTTTTTACAGCTCCTTTAATGTTAACTGTATTGTATTTATACTCTCTGATGAATAAACCATCACCTCTTTTAACATCATATTTCTCAATTTCATCGAAGTTAATATTAATAACTTTACTTTCACCATTTTCTGCACGTTTTAAAATGATATTATTGGTATCTGCATTGAGACTTAAACCATTAGCAAAATTAATTAAGTCATTAAATGTTTCTCCATCTTTAAGTTCATAGATGCCCGGCCTCAACACACCAGACTCTATTGACACAACTTTTCTTAAAGGATTTACAAGGATGCTGTCACCTGATCTTAATCTAGTTTTGTAGCTTGTCTTACCTTTGATGAGCACATCATAAACATCTAATGTATCAATAACTTCATTATTTCTTATCAGGCTAATATCTCGATAGCTGCCAATATCATTAACTCCACCAGCCATACTCAATGCATGAAGCATGTTAGAGTTTCCATTCAATGTATAAATGCCAGGATTGTAGGCATTTCCAGCAATTAAGATTCCTATATCTCTAATATTAGATAATGAAACGAAAGCTTTAGTTCCAATATAGGCGCTATCAACTTTAGATTGAATTAATTTGACAGCATCACCAAGAGACAATCCAGATACAAAAATTTTACCTATGTCTGAAACACTAACTGAGCCATCCCGACGAACAGGATAGTTTTCGGTAGTATTTTCTTGTCCAATTAATTGGATTTCTAAAATATCTCCAAAATCTAAAACATATGATGCATCTAAGTTAGGTTCATTAATTGGCATGAAAGAAGTTTGAATCGTATCAAAGAACTCTTGACCAAATATTTTAGGCTCATCATCTTTTTTGAGTTCCTTTTCAACCCTTCTCAATATTTCCTCAATATTCTTTTCTAATTCCTCTTGTTCTAATTCGTCTTTATCAACCTTTGATGAGGCACTTCTATAAACAGGTGAGTCAATTTCATCCTTTTTTATATTTACTTTTTCTAAAACATCTTCTTTAACACCATCAGGAAGACTCTCAAGAAAAGTCTCGTCAAGCTCCTGAGCAGAAAAAAATGAAGTAAATAATAATGCAATTGTTATATATGATAAGAATATTTTTTTCATTAGTTTAGAATCTCTTTAACCTTGTTAGATGATTTAAAATTAAGTTTTTTTCTTGCACCTATTATATAGGATTCTTTTGTTTTTGGGTTTCTTCCTATTCTTTTAGGTGAATTATGAATGTAAAAAGTACCAAAGCCATGTAGTTTTATTTTGTTATGAAAAGCATTCTTTTTAATTATATTTATAAATGAATTTGTAAAAGCTTTACTGTCAGAAAGAGTCATACCTATGCTTTCTGATAACGCTTTTGAAATTGAAGCTTTAGTAACCATGCTTATAACCCCGGTAATTTAACTCCTTTTATTGTAAGAGCTATCTTGATTATATCATCTATGACTATCTCTACTTCTTTATCTGTTATGGTTTTTTCTAATGATTGAAATATAAATCTAAAGCCAAGTTTTATTTCATTATTTTTATTATTCTTATAAAAATCAAAAATAAAAACCTCTTTAAGAATTTTGTTTTGAAAGTTAAGAATCGTATCTTCTAATAATTTAAGATTATCGAAATTAATCAATGAAAATGATAAATCTCTCGTAGATGAAGGAAATTCTGAAACTTCTATGTACTTAACAAACTTATCAGGCCTACTAGAATAAGATTCATGTTTCAGAATCTCTTCGGTGAATTCATTTATATCTATTTCAGTATAAAAGATCTCATTTTTTAGTTTTGTATCAAGTTTATTTCTATCTATTTTTTCAATTACAAAACTGCCGCTAGGAATTAATTTTTTTAATAAGTTGTCAAAATATTTTTGATTAATTTTTTTTGAGAAATCAATAAAGTTACTGCCCATTCTTCCACTTGCAATAATTCCAATCTTAGTTTCTTGATTAATCTCAGATGAATTTGAATAAATATTTGATATTTCAAAAAGTTTAACTGAATCTTTTTGTCTTCTTTCGTTGTATAAAAGATTTTCTACAAGTGATTTCTTCATACAAACTCTCAAATGATTTTTGTTTGTATCAAGTGGATTATCTATAAATATTGCATTTTTTGAACTCTCTTTTACAAATGGAAAGTTTATAACTTCAAAAAAACCATTATCAATCAATAATTCTCTAAGTTTGGTTTCAATTTGATTGAGATTCTTCTTTGTATTTGTATTTTTGATATGAAGATCTTTTCTTTGAATATTGTTGTAACCAATAACTCTAGCAATCTCTTCAGCTAAATCATTTTGAGAAAAGATATCATGCCTGTATGAGGGTGATTCAATCATTTGATTATGATTTGTGAAGCCTAAATTACCAAGCGTTTTTACATATTCTGATTCTGATATATTTATGCCTATTATTTTATTAATCAAATTTACATTAATTGGCAAGTTTACTGATTTAATGTCTTTGTATTTTTTGGAAAAAATTTTCATGGATACTATATTTGCATGATCCATAACAATCTTTATAAATCTTCTAAGAACTTCATTTTGATTATTAAAGTCGACGCCCCTTTCAAATTTATATGCAGCATCAGACTGAATGTTATATTTTAAAGTTTTTCCAATAATATCCTCAGGTTTAAAGTATGCGCATTCTACAAGTACAGATTTCGTTTTTTTTGAACATGCTGTACTCTTTCCTCCGATTACTCCAGCAAGATTTATTACTTCATCTTTAATTTTAAAAACTGGATTTTTGTCTTCAATTTTTATTTCTTGGTTTAGTAGGGTCATAAAATCATATTTACCTAACATGTTTTCAAAACTTATTTTTCCATTAATTTTTTTGTAGTCATAACAATGTGTTGGTTGTCCAGTTTCGTATGAAAGATAATTTGAAATATCAGTAAAAAAATTATTTTTGTTTAAACCCAAATCATTAAAATAACTTTCTATGTAATCTTTATATTCTGTAGTCTCTTGATCGATCTCAATTTGAAGAAATGAAATTTGTGGACAAATATCTATTGCATGATTTTCAAAATTTAAATCTAAATCTTCGATATCACCTTGGAATACATTTTGTTTGCTTTTGGTTCTATAAAAAATCGATAATTCTCTAATTATTCCATTTAACGATAGGCAATCACCTCTATTTGGAGTAAGTTCAAAATCAAATATCTCTTTAAAAATTTCATGTTCGTGACCTAATTGAAATAATTTATCTGATATTTCATCTATTTTTGGAGAATCCTCAAGCCTACTTAAAAGATGTTTGTATGGTATTTTCATTTAAATTGATTTAGGAAATCAAGATTAGACTTATAAAATTCTCTTATGTCATTAATATCGTGTTTTAACATTGCTATTCTTTCAACGCCTAAACCGAACGCTAATCCACTGTATTCATTTGGATCAATATTACAATTTTGTAGAACTTTTGGATTTACAATTCCACAACCTAAAATTTCTAACCAATTTCCTTCTTTAGACAAAATATCTACCTCGGCAGAGGGTTCTGTGAAGGGGAAATATGATGGTCTAAATCTTATCGACGTACCATCACCAAATATCTCAAATATTATTTTATATATAAGATCCTTTAGATGAGAGAAACTTACATTTTTATCAACATATATTCCTTCAATTTGATGAAACATTGGCAGATGGGTTGAGTCATCATCTTTTCTATAAACCTTTCCTGCAGATATAAAACTTATTGGAGGTTTTTTCTCTAGCATGCCTCTAATTTGCACTGGAGAGGTATGAGTTCTAAGAACATGAGTTTTTTTATTAACATAAAAAGTATCATGCATTTGTCTAGCTGGATGACTTTTTTTGATATTGAGCATATCAAAATTGTATTCTTCAGTTTCTAGTTCAGGTCCTTCAACTATTTCGAACCCAATACCTGTCAGAAAATTTACAATAGAATAGATAACATTGTTTATAGGATGGTGTGCGCCAAGTTCTTTGACAATTTTTGGTTCAAGAATGTCTTTTGAAGATGACATTTTGTTTCAATTGAAATTAGCTAGTCACTTTTTTGACAATTTTCTCAAAAGCGGAGTTGTCACTTACAGCTAGGTCTGCAAGTATTTTTCTATTTAACTTGATATCTTTTTCACTTAAAGAATTTAATAGAGTTGAGTATGAAACGCCCAATTTTCTAGAGCCAGCATTTATTCTTGATATCCATAAAGATCTTATGGACCTTTTCTTGTTTTTTCTGTCTCTAAAGGCATATTGAAGTGCTTTAATCTGTGACTGTTTAGCTGTTTTGTATAGCCTGCTTCTAGCGCCATAGTGACCTTTAGTAGAACTTAATACTTTTTTATGTTTTGCTTTTGCAGTTTTGGACTTAGTAACTCTTGGCATATTTATTTAATAAGCCTTGATGCCATTTTTAAAACTGTTCCTGACATTTTGCTTAAACCTCTATTATGTCTTTTTCTTTTCGTAGACTGTTTGGTTAATATATGATTTCTATTCGCGCTTCTATTCTTTAGTGATGAGCCAGTTTTTTTAAATCTTTTTGCTGCTCCAGAATGCGTTTTTATTTTATAACCCATAGTAAAACCTTTATTTTTTTCGTTTTAAAGGTGATAACACCATTAGTAATTGTCTTCCCTCAAGTGAAGGCTCATGTTCAATTTGAGCTATATCTTCAAGTTCGTTCTTTATTTTATTCAAAAGATCAAGCCCCAAATTACTGTTAAGTATTTCTCTACCTCTAAATCGAACGCTTATTTTAGTCTTATCTCCATCAAGAATAAAGCTTTTAATCTTTTTTAATTTAATTTCATAATCGCCAACATCAGTTGAAGGTCTAAATTTAATCTCTTTTACGGTATTTTTTCTTACTTTGCCTTTTGCACTTGATAAGTTCTTTTTCTTATCAAACAAATGTTTCCCATAATCTAATAATTTGCACACAACCGGGTCTGCATTTGAAGGTGATACTTGAACTAAGTCCAATGAGGACTGCTTTGCAGATTCAAGTGCTTTATTGATGGCAACTTTTCCTAATTTTTTTCCATCAGATCCAATTAACATTACTTCTGTAGCTGTTATTTTTTCATTAATTGGAGTGCTGGATTTTTTGCGAGTATTAATAGCTTTCTACCTTTGTAAAATTAAAAATTAAGTGACATGTGACGTATGAAGATATACAACGACTATTTGAACAAAAAATAAGAGTTATGTTTATGCATATTTGGAAGATTTTAAACTAATTATTGCTTTTGGCAAATAATTTTTACTTTTAAATATTATGGTTGAAGGATGTAGTTGCTCCATATATTAGCTTTTTTTTCAAATACCTCTCTTTTATTAATTCTATTTTTATTACCTTCCCAAAATTCAAAATAATAAGGCACAAAACTAAAACCACCCCAATAATCTGGACATTTTTCTAAGTCTTGAGAAACCAGGACTTTTTTGTAATTATTTACTACCTGGTTATAGGATTTTATTTTTTTTGATTGATCAGAACTTATGGAGAGTGCATTTTTTTCTGGTGCTCGGTTTTTAAAATAACTTTTAGAATATTGTTTACTTATTTTTTTTACTTTTGCTTTCATTCTTACTTGAGTATTTGTTTTTGACCAATGTATTAATGCTGAAATTTGGTTATGTAATTCAAATTGAAAAGCTTTTGGTGATTCATAATTAGAAAAGAAAATAAATTTATCTTTATCTAAAAATTTAAGATTGACAAATCTTGAATCAACTTCTTTTTTTTTACTACAATATGACGATATTGAAATAGCCTCAATATAAGGTTGTCCTTTAGACAATGCTTCTTCATACTTTTTTTTAAATTCCTGATAAGGTGCTTCATTAGAAGCATTAATAAATAAAATCATAACTTTCGTTGGCTGAAAAAATATAATATTATATACGTCTTTATAAGTACACCACAGGTATGAATTTAATCAAAACCGCAATTAAGACTGTATTGCAGAAATTAAACTATAAACTTGTACCCTATAACAGATTCAATAACTTTTCTGAAGAATATTTTTTTAATGAGTTATATGAAGAAGATGATAAGAGTCTGTATTTAAATGTTGGAGCCGGAAGGTTTCGTCATTCTCATTGGACAAATTTAGATCTTAAAGAGTCAGACCTTAGCGTAGACTGGATAGGGGACGATATTAATCATGACTTGCTATCTAACACCAAAATTCCCCTAGAAGATGACAGCCTAGATGCAATTTATTCAAGTCATGTAATGGAGCATTTACCTCAAAATTCAGTTAATTATTTTTTTAAAGATGCAAAAAGAATGCTCAGGCCTGGAGGTATTATGAGAATATCTGTACCAGACACAGACTTAGCTATTAATGCTTTTCTTAGAGACGACAAAAGGTTTTTTGAAGAATTTTATAGCGAAAGGTGTGATGATATTTCTATGAGTAATTTATTGGTGCGTTATGTTGCAACTCAAGCCGTTGATAAGAAATTTTCAAACAATTCACTTAATAAAATTGATAAATTAAATAATATGGAATACCAAGAAATATTGAACTTCTTATCTGAATTATGTCTTGAATGTGATATTGAACATCAATCTAAAAACTTTCAAAATCATGTCAATTGGTTTAATGAATCGAAACTTTTATCTGTTTTTAAAGATGCTGGGTTTCAAAAAATTCATAAAAGTGGGTTTGGTCAGTCTTATTATCCCCGCTTTAGAGATACTCGATACTTTGATAAAACATTATCTCATGCATGTTTATACGTTGAAGGTGTTGCATAATCAGAATATTATGATTTAGTAGCCTCCGCCCCTCAATATAACTAAGAATCCTCTCCAAATTATCCATAAATCAAGTTTTAAAATTCCAATTGAAGATCTTTTTATATATTGGTCAATGTACTGATATTCATAAAGTGAATTTCCCATTTCTGATGTGCCTTTGTTAATGTGTCCTAAACCAAGAAGACCACCCTTTAATAAAAACCGACTTACATTACCTTGTTCAATATCTCTCTCGTAGTGAAGAACAGATAATGGACGAGGACCAACAATGCTCATATCTCCGATCAATACACTCCAAAACTGAGGTAACTCATCTAGATACCATTTTTTTACAAAAGCTCCAGTATAAGTTCGGCTGTCTGGAGTCCATTCAGCTGAAAATGCTATCCAGTCATGCTTTGCTGCACCAATACTATCGATATATTCTGTTTTAATTAAACGAATTTTCCATTTTTTTATTTTTTTTCCTCCGCTCATTGCCCAATAATAAAATAACATTGGTCCTCTATTTTCAGGTATTAAAAACCCTTCTATCACATAAGCAACCTTAAGCATACATAATAGAGGTATTGATATTAGTATTAAGATTGAGCTAATTGATTTGTCAAATATTAATTTTATTAATCGAGATTTAAGAGGTCTCTGCAGTTCAAAAATTTTTTTGTATTTTTCCTTAATCTCTTGTGTTGGTGGAGTGTAAGGAAACGCTTCGATTGGTTCTTGGGTCATAAAAAAATGTAACTAATATTTAATCAAATTATGATTTACAACTTGTTGATTTTGAGCATACTAACTGAATTGAAGTTGAAAACATATTTATTATTTCGTTAATTAGTTTTTTGTTAAATTTGTTCAAATTTTACACTCCTGATAAATACATCCACTCTAGCGTATCATTAATATTATATTTAGGTTGATACTTAATAACTTCGTTTAATTTTATTACACTTCCAGAAAGTTTATCAATTTCATTGGTTCGAGCAAATAAAGGATTAAATTCAACTTTTATCTCTTTTTGAGATATTTTTGTCATTAAAGATAAAATTTCTTTAATAGAATGTGACTTACCTGAACACAAATTAACTTTTATTGAGGAATAATTACATTCCATTAGCAGTCTATACATAACTACAACATCACGAACATCATTAAATTCTCTATAAATTTCTGTATTACCAAGCTCAATTGATTTTTGATCAGTTAAATGTGCCTTTACAATTTTAGGGATTATAAATTTTTCATCATGTCCTACGCCTGTATAGTTATATGGCCTAGTAATAATTATTGGTAATTTATTAAAATAATATTGGGATATATTTTCCATGCAAAGTTTACTGCATCCATAGTGATTTATCGGCATTAGTGGGTCATCTTCAGAATTAATACTATTTGAAGATTCACCATAAACTAAAGCAGAGCTTGATAGTATTACTTTCTTTAAATTCATTTGTAATGAATTTAAAGAATCCAAAATATTCAATGAACCTATAACGTTTACCTTATAGAGTGAATTGATATTTTCCTCATTTGCAAATGAATTTGCAGCAAGGTGAATTAAGTAATCTGGCTTTACACTATGTATTATTTCCTTAACTTTTGTATTATCAAGAATATTGCAGTCAATGCCATAAACCTTATAACCAAAAGATTTAAGATGTTTTGACAAATGGATACCTGTAAAACCATTTATTCCAGAAATAAGTACTTTAGAAGATTCTTCCATCTTTGTTCCGTTGAAGATCAGCATCAACCATCTCATTACAAAGCTCTTCTAGGGTAGTAACTGGTTTCCATGATAGTTCTTTCATTGCTTTTCCATAATCACCTATCAATAGATCAACCTCAGCAGGCCTATAAAATTTTTCATTTACTCTAACAATTTCTTTGCCTGTTGTTTCATCAATTCCTATTTCATTTTTACCTGACCCTTTAAAATTTATATCTATTCCGACCCTTTTAAAAGCAAGTTTTAAAAATGTTCGAACAGTTTCAGTCTTATTCGTCGCAAGAACAAAAGTATCAGAATTTTTTGCTTGCAAAATACTGTGCATTCCCTTAACAAAGTCTCCAGCAAAGCCCCAGTCTCTTTTCGCATCTAGATTACCAAGTTCGAGACAATCTAACTTTCCTAAAGATATTTTTGCTACACCATCTGTTATTTTTCTAGTCACGAATTCTAAACCTCTTAGAGGTGACTCATGATTAAACAGTATTCCCGATGAAGCAAAAATATCATAAGATTCTCTATAATTTATAGTCATCCAGTGAGCATATAATTTTGCAACACCATATGGACTCCTTGGATAAAAAGGTGTGTTCTCGTTTTGCGGAACAGATTGAACTTTGCCAAACATCTCAGAAGTTGAAGCTTGATAAAACTTTATATTTCTATTTAAAATCCTAACTGCCTCTAAAATATTCACCACAGATAAGCCTGTAATCTCTCCAGTGGTAATTGGTTGGTCAAAAGAAACTCCAACGAAACTTTGCGCAGCTAAATTGTATATCTCATCAGGTTCACAAACATCTATTATTCTTACTGCTGCAGACGAATCTGTTAAATCATATTCAATTAACTCAAAATTTTCATGATTTTTTATTTTCAATTCCTCTAATCTCCAGAAGTTTACTGATGAGTTTCTTCTGAAAGTGCCGTAAACTTTATATCCTTTTGAAAGTAAGAGTTTTGATAAATACGCGCCGTCTTGACCAGTAACGCCAGTAATTATTGCTTTTTTCATATTTTTTTTAATTTTGAAGTAAGCTTTGATTCCACAAAATCTCTAAACTCACATCTAAACCTCTCCTTATTGAACCGCAAAGCATTTTTTCTACAAGATTCTCTTGTAATTTTACCAATATTTTCTTCAAAAATGTGGATTGCTTTTGATAAAGAATCAATAGTTTGTTCATTGAAGAAAACGCCAGTTGGATTTTTTTGATCTAAACCTCTCACCGTCTCTATAGCTCCACCCTTACCAAATGCTATAACAGGTGTTCCGCAGCTTTGAGCCTCAATAGGCGAAATACCAAAATCTTCTTCTGCAGCAAAAACAAAGGCCTTTGCATGACATAAATGCTTGTTTAGAACTCTAAAGTTAGCCCTTCCCTCAAATAAAATATTTAGGCCTGCCAAACTCTTTATCTTTTTATAATCTGGGCCGTCACCAACTACAATTAACTTTTTATCTGGAAATTTCTTTGTAAAAGTTTCCACTATGAGGTCTATTTTTTTGTATGGCACCATTCTAGAACAAGTAACATAATATTCTTTTTTTATACATTTACTTAAACTAAATTTTTCAGTATCTACAGGTGGATATATGACTGTAGAGTCTCTCATATAGGTTTTTTTAATTCTTTTGGAAATATACTCTGATATCGCGATGAAATGATTTACACTTTTGACAGTATTAAGATCCCAGATCCTAATTCTATTAAGAATTGATCTCACCACTAATCCCCTAATACCTTTATTTAATTTGGTCTCTTTAAGATATTGCTCTTGTAAATCCCATGCGTATCTGATTGGAGAGTAACACATACATATATGCAGCTGACCCTCTTTTAGCAATACGCCTTTCGCTACTGCATGAGAAGAAGAAATTATAAGATCATATGATGACAGATCTAATCGTTCAATTGCTTTCATCATTAATGGCAAATAAAATCGATATTTTGACTTAGCAAAAGGAAGATTTTGTATAAATGATGTTGTTGATTTTTTGTTCTTCAGAAAACTTCTATCCCTATTTTCAATAAAATCTACGATAGAATAAATATCTGCATCTGGATATACGTTGATCATCTCTTCTAAGACTCTCTCAGCTCCTGCATAAGTAACAAGCCAATCATGGACAATAGCAATTTTCATTTTATATTTTTTTCTGCAATTAGATTTGAAAATTTATTATTTATTTCTTGAATTGATTGGTTCCAATCATATTTTTTTACTAACTTAAATCCTTTTGATATTAAACTCTTTTGTAATACTTCATTATCAATTAGATCAGAAATTTTAATTGATAAATCATCAACGTCTCCTGGCCTAAAATAAAGCACTGATCCTGAACATACCTCTCTCAGAACTGGAATGTCAGATGCAATTACAGGACAACCGCATGCCATAGCTTCTAATGGCGGAATACCAAATCCCTCATATTTGGAAGGAAAGACCATTAAATCAGCATTAGCTACATATTCTCGAACTGACATATCATCTAACCAACCTGTAAAAATAATTTTGTCTGAGTATTTATTTGCAAATTTCTTAACATTTTTATCACCGCTAATAAATCCATCTTGTTTTCCAATTATTACAAGTTTATGTTTAGTTATTTTAGTATTCTTAATAAAAGCTTTAATTAGAGTTATTAAGTCTTTATGGGGCTTTACATTGCCAACATATATTACATAGGGATCACAACTCTTGATATTTTTCGAAATTGGTTCATGCCATTCTTTATCAACCGACGGATATATAATGTGTATATCGTTACTATCAATTTGAGTGAGCTCGACAAGCTCATCTTTTGAGAATTTTGAAATTGTTAACGTCATTAATGATTTCTTTGCTAAAAAATAAAATATAACTCTTGAGTAAACATTTTTTAAAAAATTTTTAAAGCTCCATGGTATCCTTAAATGAAATGCATCATAAATTGACGTAACTAATTTACCACTATAAAAGAGTGGAATATTCCAGTGTGGCCACCATAATAAATCAGTATTTTTTGGAATTACTCTAATAGCATTAATTTGCTCACTAAATGAATATATCTTTGCATTAAATTTTCTAATATCTACTACATTTGATGGCCAATCAACATTTTCCAGTGTTTCTTTATTTCCTAAAAGAACAAAATCAATATTACTAAAATTTTTAATAAAAGAAGGGACTGTATTTTGAAGAACTTTTCCAATGCCTGAGGATGTCCACATTCTTAGATCTATAGTAATTATCATCTGATACGCTATTTAACTCTTCTTCTGATAAATCCCAATATAATTTTCTCCATAATGCCAATTTGTAAAATATGTTATTCTTGTAAAGATTCTTTGTAGTGTTTTACAAACTAGATCTTGAGGAAAAATTGGCAACCATGATATGTAAGGAGAATCCCACCAATAATCTGAACCATCTTTTATTATTTCAAATTTATATTTTAATATTTTTGATCTCCATTCTGAAATTGGAAGAATATTTAAATGGGTATCATCCTGCCAACCAAACCATTGGTGCCTCCTTTCAGATAACGGTAATCCCTTAAACTCAGGATATCTTCCCTTTAATTTTGCTCCCAAAGAATTTGGATTCGGAACCGAAATAAACAAAATTCCATCATCTTTTAAAACTCGATTAGCTTCTGCCAAGGCACTCTCTAAATCTTCAACATGCTCATAAACATCGTATCCAAAAATAATATCTATAGACGAATTCTCAAATGGGAGGTCTTCTGCTAAAGCTACTTGAAGGTGAAGATTTTCAAAAGTTAAATTAGATTTACATATGTTGATAGCTTCAGAGGAAATATCTATTGCATGAACATAGCTATAATTTTTTGCGAGATACTTTGTCATTGGTCCACTACCACAACCAATTTCAAGAACATTATTACCTCTTATATTTAACTTATTTAACATTCTAAGCCTTGCTTTATATAGATATGCTCTCCTAGAATCAGCAGACACACCAGCAACCTTATTTACATACCTTTGATTATAGTAATCGTCATTGTATTCTGACATTGTGAATTTCTTCCCTAAGTATAACTATATAGTTATTATAAATGCTTGATAGCTTCTTTAAAATTTGTAATTGATTTATATTCATTACTATTGGTTGCTTCACCTTGATATAAAAAATTATTTTTCACTCCTGCTTTTATGCCAGAGATGACATCTGAAATTTTATCTCCAATTAAAATAGATTTTTCAGGATCAATATTATATTCCTTAATTGCTTGATTAATCATTCCAGGATTAGGTTTCCTAAAAAATGAATTTTCTTTTTTAAATTTTTTGATTTTTGCATCTTTGTGATAAGGGCAATAATATACTTTAGCGATTTTAATGCCTCTATTCCTGAAACAATTTATCATCCAATCTGACAACTCAAGAAACTGCTTTTCAGTGAAGTATCCTCTTCCTATTCCTGATTGATTTGTGATAACAAATATTAGGTACCCCCTCTTACGTGCTTTGTAACAAAAATCAAAAATGCCATCAATAAATTCAAAATTTTCTTTTTTATATACATAACCATAATCAACATTTATTACTCCGTCTCTATCAAGAAAAATAGCGTGTCTAGACATTTTCGATATTTTTAACCAATTCACTTTGAGCTTTCTTAAAATCTGATGGAATACCAATATCAACAAAATAACCTTCAGACTTTATCATGTAAAAGTCCTGACTTTTTACAGCTTTTGGTAAATAGTCTAACTCAAATGAAAAAACATCTTCTGTAGAATCAGGATTAAATAAATTTTTTGGTAGTATATAAACTCCAGCATTTATAGTTATTTTTTTGTCGTTTTTTCCATTATTTAAATTTGAAAAAGATTGAATCTTATCTTTTTCAAAAGTGATGTTGCCGTACCTTGAAGATGATTTTGTTTTTCTTGTAACAACAACAGGTTTTTTATATTCAAGCCATTTTTTAATTAATTTTTTGTGATCATAATTTATGTATGAGTCTCCATTTATCACTAAGACTCCCTCACTTTTACAATTTTTAAGGCACGAATAAATGGCTCCACCAGTTCCTAGTGGATTTTTTTCAATATTATAGTCAATTAATAAACCATATTTTTCTTTGCCAAAATAATCTTGAATGACTTGAGACATATATCCCACAGAAAGTATTACTCTTTTAATACCTTTCTGAGATAAATTAAATAATATTAAGTCCAAAAAAGGTCTACCGTTTATTGGTGCCATTGGTTTGGGCACATCAGAAACAGCGCTCCTCAATCTTGTTCCAAGTCCACCGGCTAAAACTATTGACTCAATCAAGCTAGATGACCAAATATTTCTTTCTCTATAATGCCACAGATTATATGTCCTAAAACTAAGTGACCTTCCTGAATTTTAGGCGTATCTGGAGATGGAACTTCTAAAATATAGTCACAATTTTCGACCATAAAACCTCCTTTGTTGCCACATAAACCAATTGTTATTAAACCAAGAGATTTTGCTGCTTTAATAGCATTTATGATGTTTGGTGATTTACCTGATGTTGAATAACAAATTAGTATATCTCCATTATTGCCATGAGCTTGAACTTGTCGTGAAAATAATTGATCATATCCATAATCGTTACCAATAGCTGTCAAAATTGAAGTATCTGTTGTGAGAGCAATTGCAGGTAATCCTGGTCTATCAAAAATAAATCTGCTCACAAGTTCTCCAGCAATATGTTGAGAGTCTGCAGCGCTTCCACCATTCCCAGCAAGCAATATCTTCCCACCAGAGTTTAAAGATTCTATACATGCTAAAGAACAATCTTCTATTTGTTTTAATAATTTTTCATCAGACAGCATATCAGTCATAACCTTCTTACAACCTGATATCTGATCCTTTATAAGACTAGTTATTTCACTTTCCATGTTCTCGCTCCTATATCAGTAAAATGTGTGTTGCTCACTTCTCCATTAAATTTTGCAAGAGAGTCAATTACAGACTTTCTTTTTTCAGTCAATACAAAAAAAATCATAAAGCCGCCACCTCCTGCCCCAGAAACTTTTCCAGCAAGTGCGCCCGCTTTCATAGCTGTGTCATAAATTTTTTCAATAAGTGGGTTTGAAATCACACTTGAAGATTTCTTTTTATTTTCCCAACCTATTTGCATCGATTGGACAATACCTTCAAAGTTTCCAGTTAATAAATTATTTTTCATTTTCTTTGCTTCTTCTTTTAATTTATGTAGAGCTTCCATTGCTTTTTTTTCATTATTCTTCATATTAGTAGACTGATTTAGAATTATTTTATCTGAGTCCCTAGAAACGCCCGTAAAAAACAATAAAAGAGATGATTCAAGTTCTCTAACAATCTCTTTAGGCAACTCAAGTTTATTTACTACCACATCATCAGACTTTAAAAATTCAATATAATTAAACCCTCCAAATGAGGCTGAATATTGATCTTGCTTGCCACCTAACAGAGAACACTCAACTCTTTCAATATCATAAGCTATCTGAGAAATCATTAACTCACTTAAGGATAAGTCCAATAAATCTGAAAATGCTTTGACCATTGATACAACCAAAGTTGACGAGGTGCCAAGACCTGAGCCTGGAGGAGAATCGCAAAAAGTTGTAAGTTTCATATTAATTTGTTTTTTATTATTGTAGTTATTAATCATGTGGAGATAGGTAGCGTGCAAAAGCATGTTTACAGAATTAAGCTTAATTTCATTAATACTTTCAAAAAAAGTTTCACACTTTTTATCAGATGAGACAAAAAATATTCCTTTTTCTTTTACAAGCTCAATGATTGAATATGCATACCTATCGATAGTGGTATTTATGACTAAGCCACCATGCTCATTACAATAAGGATCAACATCAGTTCCACCTCCTGCTAAGCCGAGTCTTAGAGGTGCTCTAGCTTTTATTTTAAGCATTTATTACAAATTAACGGTTTTTCGTTGTTCACAATTATATGAAATTAAGATGAGAATATCATCTTATTTCTAATGACATATGACGACACCACAAGTGCGGACAAAGACCAAAAATCTCCAAATCTAAATGCGAATCCACTTGCTTGGTAAACTATCAATAGAATTACAAAGGAAAAAGTAAGAGCATTAGTAATGGTCAAAATTCTGTATTTGTCTTTATTGAGAATTTTATATTTTTCAGAAGACATAAAAATTTTCTTAGGATTGATATAACCATTGTAAATAGCAACGCCAGCCATTGCAGAAAAAATAAAGAAACCGAGCAGACCTGAACCTGATAAAAGTACTACAATTAAATCAGATGGGGGTAAAACTCCAAAACCAACACCAATTAATGGATTTCTTATAAAAACTTCAAATGAGCTGTATCCAGTTGAAAGTCTAGATTCAAAAGAACCACTTGAAAATTTATTAAATACAAAAAAATCTAAAACTTGAGCAATAATTTCTATATTGCTATAAAGAGCATAGATACCAAAACTTACGCTAATTAAAAATACTAATAATTTGATAACTTTTTTAATATTCCAGTCTGTAAGCATCCAGATAAGAGAATGAATTATTATTAGTCCAAAAATAGCAGTTGATGAAAGTGCAAGGAGTAAAGAAATTATAAAAATATAAGATAAGGCTTTATCTTTAAATTCTGAAAAAATTATTAAATTATGAGACCTACAATAATGCAAAACAGCATATTGTATTAACATATGTTGAGCAAAAGTGACAGTTTCATATGAGATACTATTAATCCTAGCTATTCCTAAAAAACCATCAAGTCTTACTCCTTTATCATTAATATCGCCGGTTGGAACTGTGTGATACCAAGTTAGATAATCTATGCCTAAATAAAACGACAATAATTCAATCAAGCCCACAATGCATGCTATTAACCCGCTTAAAAGCATAATCTTAATTAAGAACTCTATTTGATATAACTCCTTTAAAAATCCTATTACAAAAATACTAAAAATTGCTCCAATAAATATGTATAAAAATTGAAGAAAATATATAGTGCTTGGAACAATTGGATAATAAATATTGCTCTGCTCATTAGATCCCATAAATCCATCTGAACCATTTATTAATATGGGTGATAAAGTAGATAGAGAGATAGCAACAGTAAATGTTAATAATAATAAAATATATGAGTTATTTAAATTAATTGATACTACGCCATTCGGGCCTAGTAATCTTACTAAGTGATACACAATCCAAAATAATGCCATTAGAGTAAATGGTAAAAAATAAAAAGAACTATCAACAATGTTGTAAATTGAAACACCTGAGAATGGTACAAAAAAAATACATAAAGCAAGTATAGAAAGCACATCTTTTTTCATTAAAGATCTAATAAAAAATACAAAAATAAAAAATAATATAAATATTCCAATTATTGTCATAGCTAATCAGTAATTAAAGATATTAAAAAATTATCATTCATTTTGATCATAAATAAAATCATTATCTCCGATAATACCGTCACAAATTACATCTAATCCTTTATCAGAACCAGATTTTAATTCATCTAAATTTTTTAATTTGATATCAAAAGGTGGCCAGCCACTTGATTCTGATACAGACTTAAGTGGAATCATTCTCCTAAAGAAGAAGTGATATGCATATTTTTTTGCATTCAGAGTTACTTCATTACTAATCTTGGATTTGAAGGGCAATTGTTTTAATTTATCCAAGTAATCATCTTTGTTAGTTGAATCTATGGTTAGTCCTTTGCCTCTGATCCATGCTTCACCAGCAACGATAACTGGAATTCCTGACGCTGAAAGCTCAACTCCCATTTTTGTTCCATAAATTAAAGCAGCATCTGATACTGATACTAACTCATAACTGGAAATTGAATCAAAAGGTTTTATAATTTTAATATTTTTTGGCAGGTCCTTAAATTTTTCATAAATTTCATCTGCAACTTTTTGTCTCGATTTTATCCTACCTGAAACTTCAGCCGGATGAATCCTAATTACAAGCTGAATATCTTGTCTTTTTTTAAAATGCTCAATTGTAGTAAAAATCCACTCAAGCATATTTTCAAATGCATTTGCAGGATAATGCAGCTGAGCATCCCATAGAACATTCGTAAGCAAAGCTACACAAGGTTTTTTTGGATCGAGATCCAAAAGTTGAATGACTTTTTGATCCTTAATCTCTGGATTTTCTTGATTAAAATTAATCCAGTCATCATGACCATGCCATCGACCCTTAAGATAGTTTGCCAGCTCAAGATTTTTTTTATCACTCCATTTTATATTTACCCATTTAGATACCGATTCAGATATCAATGTATGATGGTAAGTATCTTGATGGCTAAATATAAATCTATTTTTACGATAAGCTATATTCCAAGTTACAACTTTAATCCCCATTTCATTGGCAAGAGAACATATAAGTCCTTGAGGCACATAAATGCCATGATGAAGAACTACTACATCAATTTTTCTTTTCCTAAGAATATTATTAAAACTAAATGTAGTTATTAATGCAGCTTTAAAATAACTTCTTAACATTATTTCAGCAAGAGGCTCATTATCAATGGTTGCTTTGGCAAAAAATCTTAGTGTTCCTGCTAATGCATGCTCTCCTACTGAAACGTTATTCAAGGTATAGCTTTTGATATCTTCTGTTTTTGTAGCGTTATATATTTTTTCAATTTCTTGAATATCTTTATTATTGAGACCTTCAGAAAATCCATTAACTTTTATTCCAAGTTCGTTAAAAATTTTAGATGCTTCATAAAAACATGTATTAGACTTATTTATAAATCTTTTTGATCGTAGTATTTTTGCAGCATCGTTTTCATATGTTTTATATATACAATCTTGGCAGGCAGGCAAAATTCCGTCATTCATTGCATACTCTATGTGATGGCCTCTTTGTAACATTGCAAGCCCAAGGATTGCCTCTAAACGCCAAGCTACAAGTTCAGATCCCATACTTGTTGCAAAAAGTATTCTTTTTCCTGTCTTCTTTTTTTTAACGATCTCTATAATTGATTTTTTATTTTTGTAAAAAAATATTTCCACTTTTCTATATGCTATAAATCTTAATTTAATTCGATCGTATACAAATTTTAAAATTCTAATCTCAGATAAATAATTTCTTATATTGCTTTTAATATCTTTATATCTCATATCAATAGATCCTTTGTGTTGAGACAGTCTTTCATAGATTTTATAAATAAAGATCTTAATTCTGTATTTTGTTTTTCAAAGCTGGGTAACGGACTTTTTGTTTTATTAAGGGCCTCAATGAATGACTCTGAAGATTTTGTATTTAATGGAATACAAAAAGGTCTTACATTTGATGGTATTTGATCTACAACATCTTTTGGAATAATACTCCAACAACCTTCTGCTGCAGCTTCAAGCACTTTAGTTTTAAAACCATAACCATACTCAGTTAGTACTGCAATAGCAGATGTTTCTTTTAACAATTCAGTTATATTATCAACAAAACCTAACTGTTTAACATTTATAGTATTATTCGGTAGATTATATTTATCGCCCGTTATAGCAAATATCCAATCTTCATAATCACCCAACTTATTCACCAAAAAACAAAAGTTCTTAGCTGCATCCTCTAAAAATGCTGAATGGTTAGGTGCCATAAGGCACAAACAAAGTTTATTTCTTTCTGTTTTAAGAACATCTCTTTTATAAGAATTTATAAAATATGGAGCATATAGAATTTTATCTGCTTGGAAAACTCTTCTTCTCCAGTATTTACTTTGCTCCCACTCAGTTATTGCTAGAATATTATTAGCCAAAACACCGATTACTATTTCTCCAACCCCATTTCTAATTGATGTCAAAAAGCATTTTATACTTCTTTTAAATCTGTAGCCTTTAAATTCAAGGTATGCATGATGAAGCCAATGAGGGAACTCGGCATTATGTGAACGAATTATAATTTTTAATTTTGGATTTTTTAATCTAATGTATGAAACTGAAAGAGGAAACATTGGATAGTGTAACAAGACATGTGTATATTTTTTTAAATCAATAGAGAAAAGTTTTTTAAGAAGTAATAAATCAGATTTCTTTTTGATAATGCAATTTTTATAGTTGATATTGTTACTTTCTATGAAATCATTAAAAATTCGAATACCCTTACTTCCACCAGAATGATTAAAATTTAATGCATTTGAATCTGGATATATATGAAGAAGTCTTATTTTTTTCATTTATAAATTAGCTATTGATTTGCTCAAGATAGTCCTCATCATCAAATTCAAAAGGGGTGCCATTTAATATTCCATTACAAATTAAATCTAACCCTTGAAAGTTGCCAGGTTGAAGATTCGATGTTGATTGAAGTGTGCTTGAGTATAATCCTGTTTTTGAGTCAAATTCAATGAATGGTATAGGTATCATTCTTCTCATAAAAAAATGATAAGCATATTTAAGTGCGTTCAATTTATGCTCATTAGACAACTTGGATTTAAAAGGCAAGTCTTCTAATATTTTAAAGTACTCATCTTTTGAATTAACATCTATTGCAAATCCTTTACCTCTTATCCAAGCTTCACCAGCTACAATTGTTGGTATACCCTCACTAGCTACCTCTATTCCTGTTTTAGTATTATATATGGTGACTGCATTACATTTATCCATAAGAGCATAAGTTGAGATTTGACTCTCTGGTGGGATCACATAAATATTATCAGGCATTGATTCATACTTATCGTAAATTTCTTTTAGCAAGGGCTGTCGTGAAGGAATTGCTCCTCTTATTTCTGCAGGGTGAATTCTAATAAATAATTCTAAATCTTTACGTTTGGAGAAATAGTCAATCGAAGCAAAGACCCAATCTAACATATTTTCAAAGGCATTACTTTCATAATGTAATTGAGCATCCCACATCACATTTGTGAAAAGACCAATTGCAGGCCTATCAAAAGAACAACCTAGTTCATCTTTAATTTTATCAGCATTTTCTTCAGGAGTATCATGGAACCAGATCCAGTCATTTGTTCCTTGTCTTCGAGATTTTAAATACTTCTTGATTGCATTTTCTTTTGTCTCATTCATTTCAATATCTTGCCACCTGGAGATATCCTCTGAAATCATAGTATGGTGATAAGAGTCGTAATGACTAAAAATAAATGTGTTACTCTTATATGCAGGATTCCATGTAACTACTCTGATATTTTTTTTTTGGCATACTTGAGTTATAAGTCCCTGAGGAACATATATTCCATGGTGAAAGCAAACAACATCATAATTATTTTGCTCTAAAACCCTATCCATACAAAAAACAGTTAAAAGCGCAGATTTAAAATATCTTCTGAGTATTTGTTCTCCAAAAAATTCATTGTTTAAATCACCTCTTGCATAATATCTGAGTGCGCCTGCATATGCATGCTCACCAATTGAAAGTCCATCATAAACATATGATTTGATTTGATCATATGGGGTTTGTTTAGATATTTTACTAGCTAAAACCTTCTCTTCTGGAAGTATGTAGTCTGAAAAATAAAGCTCATTATCTACGGCACCTTTAAAGATATTTCTTCCATAGTGTATGCAACTATTACATCGTGAAATCGGACCATCTTTTGCCATAATATTCGGTGAGATGCTCTCAATTTTCGACATCTGACAAGCATTAAGCGCAGAATCGCATAAAAGCACATCCACATTTGTATCTCTTAAGCGAAGTGCAGCTGATAAACAGCTTTCAAGCAAAACACCCATTTCATAATCACCTAAACTGGTAGCCATCAATACATTATTTTTTTTATTTGAAATTGAGTGAGAATAATTTTTATTTAATTTGGACCAATTTATTGACTTATTTGCTCGTAATCTAGAATAAAATTTATTGAAGTATGGTATTTTTTTTATTAAAGATTTTATTGCAGCAAACACTTCAATCACCTAAGGTAGGGAAAAAATTTGGTTTCATAATTTAAATTTGAGTCTCTTTTACCTATAACTTTTGCAGGATTACCAGCAACTATATCCATTGAGTCAACGCTTTTTGAAACTACCGAGCCAGCAGCGACTACAGCACCCTTACCTATTTTGATTCCTGGTAAAATTGTCACTCTGGCAGCTATCCATACATGATCTTCAATATTTACGGCTGCTCCCTTAACATTGTGGTCATTATTATTAGGATCATGACCTAAAGTAAATATTGCGCACTCTCTTCCAATGTCAACATTCGATCCGATAATAATCTTTTCATGTCTTCCGTCAAGAAGAGAAAAAGAGTTAACTACAGAGTTTTCTCCTAATACTATCTGTGATTTTGAGAGACCTGAAAAAAGAAACTCAACATTTGTTAGGATATTTGCATTTTTTCCAAGAGAAATATAATGGCGAGCAAAAAAAAGTCTTAAAACCGCAAAAGGTATTTTCGAAAAAATCTTATTCCAAAAAAATAACCTCAATGCTAAAAAAAATAATTTTATCTCTCTACCTATAATCTTTATAAATTTCATAACGTTATGAGTAATAATATTGCGATTATAAACTATACGGATAAATTCAATTCATTTTTTTTGCAATGGCTCTATGTTTTGACGAAGATGAGAATTATTAATAGAGCCTATAACAATTGATAGGATTGATTTTTCTTCTAAATAATTTTTTAGAACCTCGGATGGATTAACTTTTTGATTTAAAAGAACATTTCCACTTGAAAAAGCCTTTTTTATAATCACATTTGGATTTGAGCAATTGTCAAATAATTTTTGTGTTTCCGAAAATAAATTAGGCTCTATCATGACTAGATCTGAATCATAATCTAATGCAAGCATTACTCCTTCTTTGGTTTTGCAAGACGAACCATATGCTCCAATAAGGCCTTTTTGTTTTAATTGTTTTAAGTACTTTAAGCCATCCTTAATGTCATCGCCACAATCATTATTATTACAATGCAGTAATAGACATTCAATAAAATTTAAGTCTAATTCTTCTAAAAGCTTTTCAAAATCACCTTTTAAAGAAGACCTTGTAAAGTTGTACACACTTCCATTCTGTGATGAATAATGTTCACCAATTTTAGCTACTATTTTAAACTTCTTGTTTACCTTCGGTAATAGCTTACCCAATCTTTGATTGGCTACTCCATAAGCAACTGCTGTATCAAGATAATTTACTCCAAGCTCAGCTGCAGTATTAAGAATTTTAATAAGATCATTATCACTTGGAAGATCGAAGGGTTTTGGGTATTTGATATCAGTGTTCCTTCCAAATTTAACTGTTCCAAGACCAATCTCTGACAAGCTTATATTTGTATTACTTATTTTGCTATGTGTTAATTTGATTCCCATGGGTAATTGGAGATTTCAGGTTTTTCTCCATGAATTTTTTTTGAATTATTTAAAATTGGTTTATTTAATTCATCGAGCACATTCTCTGCAATTAAAGGGGCAAAAGCTAATTTGGTTGGCCAGCAAACCATAAGACCGTCATTTCTTCCAATAAAAAATGAATCAGGTTTTAAAACATTTTTATTCTTAGCTTCTGCGCGATTAATTCTCAAAACTTCAATTTTATCAATATCTAAATCAATCCAACTTAACGCCTCTTTTAAAGATCGTTCGATTTTAATTACTTGTTGCTCATCTGATAAATTAACTCCACTTTCTGAGACCTCTCCTCCAATATATAGAATTTGTTTCTTGTTAATATAATGAGTAGAAATTGTAACTTTTGGACGTGATGATGATCCAAGATGATGTCCAAAGATATCAGGTATATTTTTATTCATATATACCATCCCCATTGCCAATGGCCTCGTCTGCATTGGAAAAGATTTTACATTAGAATTTTTTAAAATTTGTTCATTTCCTTCGCCGGCAGCAAGAATTAAT
>MDTE01055534.1_pt1 | contig 26417 bp, 12 predicted proteins | sample 811231 | NCBI WGS metagenome assembly MDTE01 (sample SAMN05326651, study PRJNA326480) | marine metagenome | isolation source: seawater | place: Indian Ocean: Red Sea | collected 2010
ACATGGGCTGGTTTGCTAAAATAGAAAAAAAAGAAGACAAGCACTTGAAGGACATGGGAATGGAAACTGTTCCCGATAGTAAAAATCCTTTTACTAGAGGTATTGAAGACGAGGGTGAGTTGGTAACAATTGTACATACTAGGAACATTGAACCCCTAGAAGACGAAGACGAACAAGAGGAGAAAGAAAATGGCGATACCAATAATAGACAGCATCTTTCCGAATGACGGGAGTAACGGTGTACCGTTAGGTGCAGAGATAAAAATTACTTTTGATCGTGGTATAGATCTAAAGTCGGGTAAAGATAATGTAGTTATATATGGTGTAGATTTTGATAAAACATCTGGACCAGATTCTGCTATGTGGATAAACGGGAGCTCAAATCCCTACTTCCTTACGTCCCCTGGTTTTAGTGGTACGGTTGAGTGTGATTATGATCTTGTCTATGTTGATGTTGCTGGTGATCCTGTTGATCCGCAGCCTGAGGTACTCTCAGAAGCAGATGAAATAGCAGCTGGTTTAAGACATATGCTTATCGTCAGACCAAAAGCACTTTTAGCACCTAATGCTAATTTTAAAGTTTATATCATCGGTGATTCTGAGGGTGGTACCAGTAGGGGTATTTCCGCTAGAACAGTCTTTGATATAGACGACACTGCAATAGCAGACCCTGCAGCGACTATGGTCGCTTACGGCGGTTATGAAGGATCCGCTGATGATAAAATACACGTTAAGATAACTACACCCGGAGACATAGGCGTAGCTAAATACAAATGGTGGTATGAGTCCGCAGGCGAACCTACAGCAATCACAGGAAAGGTAACGTCAAGACGTTATCGAAGATTAGATAATGGGTTGCAGATAAGATTTACTGGATCTGACTACACCCTTAATGACGATTTTGTTTTCAAAGTGGCAGCAAGAGATTTTCTTGCCGACTCGTTTACGTTTAGTTTTGATACTGGAGTTGGTTCCGTTCAGGCAGTGCCAGAAACAGCAAGCACATCTGTCATCGGTACTATAGGTTCACTTAACCCAGACCAATCGTTTTTGGAAATAGTGGACATGAATCCAGATGATGGGTCAACACATATGCCTCTAAACACAAGAACTATTTCTATTAAATTCTCAGAGAATTTAGATCCAACAACAATTACTGATGACTCAGTAACTATCTATTCTTATCCAGTATCTGGTAGATATAACGACAAAGAGGTAGAAGAATTAATTAAAAAGCTTACCGTTAACGGTGACGAACTTATAATCGAGGTATAGGAGGAAGAGATGGCATACTCTAGGGATTGTGCACCAGCAAACGAAGACGTTGTTTTAAGAGCTATCTTTACAGATGCATGCGGACTGCCACATGATGTGGACAACCTTGCAGCACTAGAGATAGCCATATATAGGCCAGATGATACTGACGCAGCAGACAGCTGGGAAGATGAAATAGATAATGGTTATCCAAATGCATTTGAGCAATACAGCGTTGATGAAGCCCCAGGAGGGGCTGCCACATTTAATACTGTGACACATATAGCTACTGGTTTTTACGAAGTAACCTATACCCCTGTAGACACTGATGCCGATGGTGATGGTGTTTTAGATAATCTTGGTGACTGGAGCGACCTTTGGGTCGCGACTATCGACGGTGTTCAAGTCTCTGCTGCTTTTAGTTTTACTGTAAAAGGTGCAGGAAAAGTTGAACAACAAAAATTAGAGAACAACAGTTTAATAGCGATTATTCTTTCTGACAGTATTGCTGGAGTAAGCGGCGACACCCTAGAGGGTGAAATCCAACTAAGCTACTCTACAGAATATAAACCTTACTATGCTTCCGTGGATTTATTAAGATTAGAATGCGGAAGCTGGCTAGATGGTATACCAGAAGACACCTTAAGCTTAATGATACATTGGTCTTCCATTACTGCTGATGCTCTAAGGGGAGCAGGCTGGAGCGGTAGATTATTGCAAACAGCAAGAACAAAGTTTGTCGTTTACGATGCTGCCTTGAGATGCCTGCAGCTTCCAGCAGATGTAGGTGGAAAGAAGAAGGCTCTGGGAGACCTTCTCATCGAAACCACTTCAGATTTTTCCAGTGTGCTATTGGACATCAAGAAGACGCGAGATGAGTGGGAGAGAGTTATAAATGCCGGAGGCACTATAGTTCCGGGTCAAAGCCTAAACCCTTCAATAGCAAGTCGTGGCTCTGCTTATAGAGAGCAAGCTGGGAGACTCTGGCATTCTCCAGAGAGTGTTAATTTTGCTCAACCAGGTTCTAACAGTAGATTCAGTATTGACGGAATACGTAAACGTCATGGCTGGAAAAAGAGATAGATATGGCTGTTAAAAGAAATTTATTCCCCAAAGGGAAAGCAGATTTAGCTTTGAAATCTCTTAAAGCCACAGGCATGAGCTCAGAGATAGATCTTAGAGCTCAGTTTGATGACTTGGTTTTCGGTGGTCCAACATCGATAGCTCATGGTCGAACCTTACTCTTGAGAACGATGAGAAGAGACGATGACAGAAAGTTGCTAAAATGTGCTTGCAGAGATTCTCTGACGGATGAACCTGATACTGAAGATAGCTGCCCATACTGCCTTGGGGAAGGATATTACTGGGATGAAGATTTTATCACAGGATATGCCACTTATGTCGGAGCAGACGGCGGCCAAACAAATCGAATTAGAGGTATCGGCGCAGGTACTGTGAGAGCTGATGCGAGAATATTCTATTTTAGATACGACACTGAGATCTCTTATAGAGATAAAGTTGTTGAACTAAAACTTGATACTGAGGGCGACCCAGTAGTACCATATGCTCGTGAGTCAGTATACAAGCCTCAAACTATAATTAGGTACAGATCTGATAATGGTAGGGTTGAATATATTGCAGTGTACTGCAGAGAAGAAGACGCAATAAGGGTGGATGAATAATGTCAGATTCTAGTTTAGTAGAAAAAGTAGACTCAAAGCTTCTCGATCAAGACGAGTTACTGAAAGTACTTGTTGTTGAGAATGAGAAGGTTAAGCTTCAATATGAAACAGCTCTTAAGCTGACAAATCCTTATGAATTTGATGCTACAAAGTTCTTACCAAATACGACACCAATGTCGTTGCCAGTGTTTTTTGATATAGCAAGTAAATTAATTACAAATGCTCAAGAAAGAGCTGGTATTGTTGAGGGCAAAAGAGTTAGATTGATAGAAGAGTATCCCCCAGAACCGTTTAATGATTATGGAGACGAAGTGATAGCATACAGAGTGCTAAAGAGAGGGCCAGCTTTGATGAACAGCAAAGGCACGAGTAGACCTCATAGAAAGAGTAGCTATTCTCATGCTGCTATGGTTCCAGACTATCCTAATAAAACTTTAGTGATAGAAGCTCGACCCATTGACCACACAATTGAATTTAATTGTTGGGCAAAGAATAATAAGCTTGCAAACGCAAGAGCACTTTGGTTAGAAAAGTTATTTGTAAATCATGCTTGGGCTTTTGAAGTCCAAGGTTGCGAGAGGTTCTATTTCAAAGACCGAGGCCCCGATACCTATATGACTACCGGTGGACAAAGACTTTTTTATAGACCGATTAATTTTTTTGTTAGATTTAGGGAGTTCGAAATTAAAGCTCACCCGAATATCAAGCAAATTTTATTTGAAGTAAAAACGACAGAATAATGTTTTTATTCTGTTTAGATAACAACCAAAAGATATAGGAGGTTAAAAATGCCTTATGAACATATACCAGGTGTAGGAGCAACTTATCTCGACGGTGCGTTTCGCACTTTGATTTCCTCGAACCAGCCAAGAATTCTTGTTCTTGGACCTGCTGCTTCGGGAGTATCTAACAGTATTTTTGCAGTGAACAACATTGCTGATGCTGAGAGTGAGTTTGGTTCTGACTCTGAACTTATGAAACCGCTGCACGAAGCCGTAGAGCAGGGTGCAGATAATATTGCAGTTATGCGAATTGGTGGACGACGCGGTAGACTAATAATTACCGATGACGATACTCCAGCTGGCAGACTGGAAATATACCCAGAACGTCGTGATGACGACGCTCTAGATAGATATAACTTAATTATTGAAGATCTTGGCGCAAATGATGGCAACAGATACATTGTCTATGACAATGAAAGAGAAATCTTTGTTTATGATTCTGAAGAAGAGCTTGTTCTAGATACAGGCCTTGTTGAAGTAAATGGCGATATCTCAAGATGTGATTTAGGCGATGTGGCCAATCCTGCTGCTGCTCCAACGCTAGGCTTTGACCAGGCAAATAATGGTGCTGCATTGGAAGCACTCATTGATGCTGGCTTTGTCAACGCAATGATCTCGTCAACTATTGGAGCTAACGGTCAGCAAAGTGGTGCTGATGGTGCTGATATGACTCCAATGGAAAGATATGCTGCTCTTGAGCATGGCTATCAGTTCCTTGATTATGAAGATGCTGATATGCTTATTCCTGTAACGGTTCATATCGATGATCCCAACCAGGAGGACGAAGGAAACGGTAGCGCGAATATGGACTTTAGTGTTCATCTAAACGCTAATGAGTTGCCAACAGGTCTTGGATACCTGTGGAAATACCTGTACAGAGGAAAGCCTTACTGTGTTTTCTTTGAAGCAGCCGATCCTTTTACAGCTGTTGCTGACGGTGGAATCGCTTACGATGACGGCGATCTTTCTACTGCCACAATGGGTGGTGAATGGACTATTCAGCCACAGAACGGAATGGCAGATCTTGGTTCTGTGTTTCGCTTGAGCATTGTTGACGGTGGCGCTGGCGCTGACATTTCTGAAGTGCTTGACGCTGATCAAGGTAGAATTCGTCTCACTGTTACTGCAGATCTTGGTGCTCTTAACTCGACAGATCTTGCAGTTGCATGTTCAGCCTTACCTATATTCCCCGTAATGTTTAATGTTACTGGTTCTTTAGGTGGCGGTTCTGCCGCAGTGACTGACCAGGATATGGATGGCGGCGGTCAGTGGGCTGCCAGGGTCATCTTATCAGATCTTCTTGATGGAGAAGCACTTCCAACGGCAGTGCTTGTAAGACTTCTCGAAGCTGAGAATGCTGAAGTTCGCCATGTAAACTTCGGACAACAGTTGGCCTATGCATGTGCAAGGGCTTCAACGACTTGGACGACAATGCTTGGCTTTATCAGCACTAGTGAGCCAAGTGCTTACAGCCGTGCAGCAATCGCTGAGTGGGTGGGTCAAGAGCCTGACTACAGCTTTACCGGTACGGATCTTTCCGTTGCTGATAATGCTTCTGAAGGCGAAGGCCTTCTAGGTCACATGCTTCATGCAGGAATGTATGATTATCGTTCTCACAAGATTGCTACTGGTGCTGTAGCCGATGAAGGCTATGCATACGGTGGTTACATTCAGACCTCAGGAGACTCTCTCCCCACTGATGAGCCTTACGGCATTAATGCTGACGATGAAGCATTAGATCTTAAGGGTGAGCCAATTGATCTCGGTAAGCATATTCTTGTTTGTGCTAGCTGGCCTATCCTGAGCAATAGTTTCGATGGTGGTTCTCAGTACAGAGGTAGCCTTTGCGGAACTCTTGCTGGCAAGATTGCAATCACTCCTGAAAAGGAAGAGCCCATTGGAATCAACGGTGTTGTTCGCGGTATCCGCAGACCACCCCGTATGAGAACCCCGCTGATCAACTCTTTGGCTAAGCTTCGCTTTGTCACTACGAGAAGAGAAGAGGGGCTTGGTCATATTTTGGTAAGCGTCAAAACTGCCGCTCATCCTGATAGTGACTACACAAGACTTTCTACTATTCGTTCAGTGAACAGAGAGATTAGTGGAATTAGAGATATATGTAAACCATATATCGGTAAGGAATTCTCAAGCACTAGGCTTGCGTCTCTCCAAACCGCAATCAACGGCTTCCTTAAAGCTGAAAAGGAAGCTGGCTTCAACCAAGGAGCACTTGCCTCGCTTTCGTACACCCGTGCGGATAAGATTATGGGACGACTCACCGTTAAGCTCAAGATGATTCCCCCGTTCTCAATTGAAGCAATTACTATTGAAACAACCTTGGCTGCAGAAGAGTCAGAGCTAACTTAATTGTATAAAGGAGATTAAAAATGGCTAGTTATACTTCGCTAGATTTAGCGAGACAATATTCAAGTTATGCCGGTGTCGATATTAAATGCGTCCTTGCTGGGGAAGTTGTCGGTCAAATGCAAGCTATCTCATACGCTGTTCAGCGTGAGAAAGCCCCCATCTATGTGATGGGCAAGGTTGACCCACTGTCTTTTTCCAGAGGTAAGCGTGGTATTGCGGGTACTATGATTTCACTACTTCTTGATGAGCATCTTATTTACTCGAACTCTAAGTTCCAGGGTAGCAAGTTCATCGCTGATAATGATGAAATTTTCCCAGGCAATGAAGACTTGGGAGATGCAAGTGGCTTCGCCACTAGCGGACCCACAGGCAACCTCGATGAGGTTGGTGGTGCTTTGACGGCAAGCAATTTGTCAGATAATTACACCGCTACAACCCCATGGTATGTTGACCAGATTCTACCCTTCGATGTTACTATTGTAGCAGCGAATGAGTATGGTCAAGCATCTGCTATGAGAATCTACGGATGTGAGATTCTTAATGAAGGTTCTGGTTTCTCGATTGACGATATCGTTATTGAGAATCAGATGACCTACGTTTGCAGAACTATTCTTCCTTGGAAGAAGCTTGGGCACTGGGGTGGAGAGCGCAACCGCTGGTCCTGGACTGATGGAGATGGTACATTTAATGCCGGATTCCAGAGTGCATAATCATAAAGCATAAATAAAGATTCCGTGGCGGGGGAAAACCCGCCACGGAATTACTTTTCTAAGGGGTAACTATGGCTTTCGGAAATTCGCATACACCTAATGACTTGAGATATTCTTTCTCAGGTGCAGACTGCAGAGCATTTGCATTTTATCCCGATCAACACAAGTTAAAAGCCTACCTTGATGGAAAAATCAAGAAGTTCGAAAGGTATATTGCCTACATCAAAGAAGATCCCGGTTGGCAAAAAGCTGAAAAAGAAGAACAGGATCTTAACAGTAAGAAAGCCAAAGTCCAAAAGATTCAGAAGACAACCAATCAAATGATCAAAGAAGATCAAGCTGGTATGGCTGCTGGGACTGGAGCAGTCCACAACGAAGCAGCATACGAGCAGAACGAGAAGGAGCGTGTAGCTGCTCAAGAAGAAGTAGATAAGCAATATAAAGCTATGGAAAAAAGAGGTGAGCACCACAAGCTCGCCAACACAAGACTTGAGATCAAGAGAACTGAGCAAGGAAGAGACAAGTTAAGGGTTTTATCAGCTAAATTTTCTGGCGGAGATTATGCAGAACTCGAAAGCCTTGCTACGGTATCTATCTCAATCCACGAGCCAAAAGGTATGGTTAGACGATTAGGTCACAGGAATATAGTGGGTTACTCACGTTCAACAAGAACGATTGCAGGAACCATGATTTTTACCGTAATCGATAATCATCCACTAGCCAAATTAATGGCACTAGACCCGCAATCCATTTTGGAAACAGGCGGAATTAGTGACACCAAATTAAAATGGATGGTGGACGAGATGAAGGGTATAGGAACAAGCCCAGATCTAGCGCCAGATGGCAAAGGCGAAAGTCGGACTTGGGTTCGCACGGCTACAGATTTAGCTCCATTCCATCTAATTCTCAACTACATGTCAGAATATCAGGGTGGAAGGATACTGTCCAGCAATGCAACTGTGGGTGCTGCGAGAAGCCAGAAACTTGCAGAGATAAAAGAAAGACAAACTAAACTTAAGCAAATGATGGCAAAGGCTAATCAAGAACTAAAAGATTTAGATTCAAAGCTAAAACCCAAAGCAAAACAAGTAGGTGATGATGAAGACCACATCCATCATAGCTCTGGTCATGAATCGTGGACAAAGGAGCAAAAAACAGCATCAGTTGAAGCACAACAACGTCAGAAAGCAATGCAGGAAGAACATAGTTTTTTAGAAAAAACTAGACAAGGTATTCTTGCTAAGCAGAAGTTCGATAGCGCCGACAAAAGTAATCGAGACGCAGATCTAAAAGTTTCACTTATGTTAGAACATGTTGAATTCATTAGCCAAGGAACGGTTACTTCTGTTCACGATATGGTTAGCGAAATATCTATTCAGTTTATTGCTTCGAACATATGGGAAATGGCATCATCTGGGACAAACGGGCTTTCTGAATTTGATGAAATCAGTGACATATTGCAGCAGTTTGCATACGCAGCCATGGGGGGAGAGTACACAGGGGAGGTGAAAGATGGTATAGGTGACGGTTATGGCCATGCGGATTTAGGTGTAAACTTTAAACATGCAAGCGGACAAAACATAAGAGGCAAAACAGGGGTGCAGCTAATCCAGCCTCCAGATATAAAGCCTGCGAACAATAAGCTTGAGCCTTATCTACCTATGCCAGAGTACACTGATGGGCATCGTGATCGGAAAAATTTCCCTCTTGATAGAGACAATTATGGGAGAATTCCAGGCGATACACATTTTGGCCACGACCACAAATAAGGAATAAATAATGAGTGGATATTTAGGAAATTTCGGTTATAGATACAATGCTGGTGCTAACGTTGTAATTGCGATTAATGATCAAACTACTTTTGAAGCCGTTGGAATTTCATATAATGTTATGGACTCTGTTGCTCCAATATATGGTTATAGCTCAAGGTTGTTTGATGCTGTAGCTCCAGGTCAAAAGCTTATACAGGGATCTTTTGTTATAAATTACGTAGCTCCAAATTATGTTTTCGCTATGGCGAAAAAGGGTGCTCAAAGAGAAAGAGATTTTATTGCTTCAAGTGTTAAGGCTAATTTGAGTCCACAAGATGTACAGTTGTTAGGGGATGCTCAGAAAAAACGAACCGAAACTATCAAAAAAATACAAAGTGCAAAGAAGTCAGAGGATTATGAAAACGCATTAAGAGAAGCCGCAATTTTTAAAGAACACTTTTGGGGAGAGCCTGAGCCTGGTTACTCACAAACAGATCTTGTTGCTTACGACCCCACACTTATGGGTCCGAACAGAATACAAATATTGTTCGGTGGACCTACAAGATCCACCGCAAAACATTTGATTGAAATCCACGGAGTGTATATAATAGGTCATGGAAGTGCTATACAAGCAGATGAAAATGTAGTATTAGAAGAATACAATTTTATTGGCAGAGAATTAGTTCAAGCTGCCCTAACATCCTAATTAAGGAGACACTATGAATGAAAACGAAAAAGTAAGAATAGAATCGACTGGAGATGGTAAGATAACTGTAGGTGGCGTCCTCACTGATTCCCAAAGGGAAGCGCTTGGTAGTATAACTCCATCGGCTGATGATATTCTAAAAAATATGGAAGAGTATAATCAAGAGCTAGAAGAGACATATGGTAGTCCTGAAGCTGTAGATCCACCCAAAGTTCCCAAGACTAGGGTTCCCAAAGCCTCCGGAAAGAGGCGTAAATCAAAAGAAATTAACAAAGAAAAACGCATTAAGAAGGAAAATAAAATGGATCTTGATAAAGAATTAGAGAATATGGAAGCAAAAATGAATGCTTCCAAGGCAGCCGAGAAGACCGAAACTGAAGAAGTCGAAGTCCCTATGGATATGAAGGGTCAAATCATGGAATTGCTGAAGGGCTCTCCTGACGCTCCCACTGACCAGCAAATTGCTCAATGGAAGGCAAACTTTGGTCAAAATGCTGTTCACGTTATGGCTCTGGGAGAGGGAGATGTTTATATCTTTACTCACCTCAAGCGAGGCCAGTGGAAGAAAATCCAAGAGATGATGGCGAAAATCCAAGAAAGCGGACAAGGCAAAGACATTGAAGACGAACTAAAAGAAAAGGTCCTGCAGCATTGCTGCCTGTGGCCAAAGCTTAGTGTTGAGTTCTTTTACAACTCAAGAGCTGGAGTTGCAGATAGCCTCTACCAGGTGATCCTGTTGAACTCGTATTTCTTATCACCGCAGCAAGCTATGTTGCTAACAACCCAGCTATAATGAAACACCGATGGACATTGATAAGATCATTGAAGCAGATGGAAATATATACAGAACAGACTTTCCAGACGCAAACATATCCATGTCCTATAGGCTTCTGTCTTTAAGAGAATATAAGGTATTCAAATCTTTAAGAGACGGAGGTATTCTTCCTCCGTTTATAGTAAGTGAGCTAGTATTTGAGAAGTGCTATTTAGGCACAGCAAGCCTTATCAATAAAGAGATACCTGCGGGTATTACGATTTCTATAGGCGACCTCATTATGTATCTCTCGGGTGACTGTGATTCAGAAACCCTAGTTCAAGATATACATATGGCCAGACAGCTGCATCCAGCTGATACTGTTTTTGAATATATGCGGTCTGCCATTATTACAGCATTCCCAACTAGCACTCTAGATGAGCTTGAGAAGCTAACACGTACGCAGTTTTTAAAACGTTTTGCTATTGCAGAGAATGTGCTTTCTAAACAAAACGCTGAGTACGAACGTCTCAATCTCGGAGAGATTAAGAGTGCAGAAGAAGTTGCACAACAGAAAAACTCCCACAATATCGATTTCGCTAAAGAAAATAGAGATATTAGAAAAAATATGGGTCACTGGAATAATGAGGAAGCAGAATCCAGATACGCTGAATCACAAAGAGCCAGGACTTTAAGTCAATCGCAAGCAAGTAACTTAGACTCCAGGAGGCGCTAGTGGCTGGAACTTATAATCCATACGGCCCTCATGGAATGATTTGGAGCTCAGCAGGCTCCGTACCTTTTGAAGATCCTAATAGCCAATTATTTAATCTTGCAGTCACAGGTGCAGTTGGACTGGGAGCGGTAGTTGGTTTGCAAAACTGGTCTGTAGGCCAAGAGGGTCTAACTGCTTATGATGTAGTTCAAAAGCATATTCGCAGTGCAGCAATGGCTACACCCTTTGGGCTCGGCAACACTTTCCGGGTTGCCGAATTTATGTCACCTCACCTATCGGCATCTGCTCAAGGCCTATCCCGAGAAGCTTCTGTCAGTGGAGGTGGGCTTAAAAGCGTTTTCTCTATTGGTCCCGAATATACAAGAACTGCTGAAACTCGACGGATGCTCAAAACCGTTGTTGGAGAAGAGGCTTGGATTGCATCGGGGCTCGATAATGTTGCGGATGGCGACTATCAGTTACGCTTCGAGAGAGATCCAAAAGGATCCGGCAGGGGGAGTTTATTTGCTCAAGAGGTCGAATATGATCCACACACCAGAAAGCTAACCTCTAAAGGAAAGTGGAAAAAGCTTTCCGATGCTGTAAATTTATTTGAGCTTCATGGTCCTGCAGATATATTGGATGAGGCAGCAGGAGCTCACAACCCCTTAAGAACCAATCAGGCCTATCATGCTATTCTGCAAAATCTTGGTATTACAGAAGATTTAAATAAAACGCAGATAGATAAGATCTTATCTCAGGTTGACCCTTCAAGCGGTGAGGTAATTGGAAGATCCAGATTTGGTTTAGCCCCAAGTATTGGTGGGCCTATTGGAACATGGGGTGATATACGACGACGCTTAACTATGCCTGGCGGCTATGCAGCCGCTAGCGCACATCGCTGGAATCGATTAGTTGATGCCACACTAGAACAGTTTCCAGGCGGCGACTTTGCGAAGAAGATCTTTGGAGAAGGAGGGGCTCTCAGCGTAAAGGTTAGACCTGGACCTGCTCCAAAAATGTTTGCACAACTTGGCATTAAAGGTGCGAAAATTGGTGCTGCCTATATGGGTGTACAGCAGCTAGACCATTGGAGAAGACAGTATGGTCTTGCTGGTGAAGTTGCTATATCAGGCGGCATCTCTGCTGGCATCTATGGTCTGCTAAAAAAGAATGCTGCTGGTTTATCTCCCACAGGGAGTAGAAATGTAGCGATAGCAAGTTTCTTTGGACAGCTACTATTGCCTGGATTTGATCAGGGAATTCAATCCGGCCTCTGGACTATGAAAACAAAGTTCGACATAGGTCATGCAGCCCTAGGCTCTGTAACAGGAACAAGTATTTACCGACGAACCCTAGAGGGTTTTCTACCTGGAATCAGTAGCTGGGAAACAGGTGCTGCCATTGGCTTGGGAGCCGTTGCTGCATCCTACATGGGTCTCCCCGGATACTTAATGAATCGACCAGGAAGCATTCTGCCTTCAGGAATTCTCAACAGAATAGGCTTAACCCCCAACACTGTTGGATTGGATGCACCTCAAAGTTTAGGTAGATATTATTTCGATGAAGTAGTGGCTATGGCCCAGGCAAGCGGTGGTCAAACCATGGTCAAGAAGCCTGGAGCTGCCCCAGGCACCTTTAGAAATCCTGCATGGCAGATGTCCTCTCAAGAGATAAGTGATTTAATCGGTAAGCCTATGCATAAAGCAACAAGGCTAGACCGAATGAAGCTGATGTCAGAAATGATAAGGCGAAACGGCGGAAGAGGATCAGTCGACAATCACGCATGGCTTCAAGATGAGCTTCATGCGAGGAAATTAAAAGCTCAAGCAACATACAGAGATGCAATTGGTGATGCGAACCCGATCAACCAATCACTTCGACAAAGAATTGGAGAGATCTATGGAAGATATGGAGAGCAGCCAAGCAAATGGCAGAAAGTTAATCGTTCTGTAGAACTAGCAGGAGCCCAGCTTTATCACGCTTTCTTTGGCGCGACAATGCAAGGAGACGACTATATAAAAGCTGTGGCTTCTGAAGGCTGGACCAACAAGCTTGGCAGAGGTGGAACAATATTCGCTGGTGCCTTTGCGTTGCATCATATTCTTACCACAGGAATCTTCGGAACAATGGAGGGCCCTGGTGAGCTTTCAGATATATATTCTGGAAACCAAATGGTCGAGGTAAAGCAGGGTCGATGGTGGGAGGCTGGAGGAACTCCTTGGGGAGGTGCAGAAACTGAGTATATGAGACCACATGCTTATGTCTTGCACATGACAAGAGCAAGAGAGAAAGCTAGATGGGGTGCTGATGAAGATAAGCTAAGTCCGATAGAAAAGTTCTTTTACAGAAACTTCACCTATGAAATGGAGAGAATGACTTATCATACTCGTCCATATCCAATGAGCTCGGCAGCTTTTTCTGACGTTCCGATCATAGGAAATATACTGTCAGCAACAATAGGGAGGCTTATCAAGCCTCCCAGGTTAATGCATACAAATGAATGGCTTAGAGTAGGCGAAAGCGGGCAGCTTGAAATTGCTCATAGACCTGAATTTCATGGTCCCTCCATGGAGCTTGGTGGACAACCAATGGGGATCCCAGGCAGCAGATACAGCTCTAGTTATGCTGCTGCAAATGCTCAGTATAAATTTAGAGAGATCGAAGGTATGACCGGTTGGGCCAAGAACATGATTCAAAAAGGCCTTACAGGAACAGAGACTTTTGGAACTCTTTATCCTGTCTTTGGAAGTGCAGGCTCTATAACAGATCCAATTGAAGCTTTCTGGGATATGAATCTTGGTGGTGCTATAGCAGGCATTCCTTTTACTTCCGAAGCTATACGACGCTTCCTTCCCAGACCTCAATCAGAGATTGACGAGTACAATCCAATTATGAACTCTATGCCGACATGGATGCCTGATAGATTTAAGTTTGGTGATCCTTATCGAAAGATAGAGTCAGGCCATGTTAGGCTTCCTGGTGCAGGGTATGCAGCGATTCATCCAGAACTGCAGCATACTGATCCAGAAAATTATCCTGATATATATAAGTACGCAATTTTAAGTGATATTGCTCCGAACTCTAAAACCACTATGCAGATTAGAGATCAGCTTTATCGGCGGCGCCTCCAAGGTATTACATCTACTATGGAAAATACCTTTATGGATACTATAGATAGAAATCTGTCAAAGACAATGGTGGAGCGTCAATTCGACCACGTACACGCCAATGCAATAGAGTTGCCGGGCTCTGGGATGACTCAGGCAGCTTATGCTTCTGCTCAAAATGTGGCAAGAGATATGGTTCAGCCATTTGAATATATGATGCCAATGGGTTTTAGACCAGCGCAAAAGCTTATGGGTGATCGGACAATGATTGAGCAATATGAGTATGAGAGACTCTACGGAACCCAAAACGCCTTCTGGAATAAACCCTGGAGAGATTGGTTTAGGCCAAGTTTATATAGCGCTGCCCATATGATGGGCTATGATGGCAAGCCTCAGTGGAGGCAAGACGCTGATGATACTCAAAAGTATTTTGATGAATTAGAATTTGCTAAATGGATGAAGCTAGCTAATCAGCCTGGTATTAAAGCATCGGAAAGATCCTTCGCCTTAAGACAGGCCCAGAGCACTCGCTATGGGGTAAACCCTCAGGGTGATGCTATGGGAATCTACATGTCTCTTCCTGACTCAGAGAAAAAATTCTTTGATGCATTTACCCATGCTACGGGAAGCGATAGGGACAGAATTCTAGAGATGATTCCAGAAGATCAAGTTCATCTTTATCAGGCTCTGTGGGGGAGAATGGATCGTGGAGAAGCTATAGAACCTTATGCTGGGTCAGGGATGATTACACCCAGTGCTGAAGGTCGCTTAGGTGCTCGATATGACCAGCTACAAGATCAATGGTCTGGGCCCACACCCGGTGCTGACTGGATTGGTTGGCATAAAGATGTCGAGATGGATGATGTTAAGCTGCGTTATGTTGAAAATTTAGGTAAAGATCTATACGATTATGGCCTCTATAGCAAACAATCAAGGATGATGAGCAGAAAAGCTTATCTTAACGGATCTGATGAGTTTTTGTACCAGGGACCTCCAGTCGGCAGAAGCGGCATCTATACCAATATGAAGAATATGGCTAGGGGAAATCATCAGCGCAATATAGGGGACATTACGGTCAATACAGCCAGGGGCCAAAATTACGCAACGAACTCAGAAGTTTACTATAACGATGATCGCCAAGGTGCTATAATGAGCCTTTTAAATAGTATGATGGAGTAGATTGAACATGGCATGGAATGATTTATTTGCAAAGCTTTTCGCATCGCAAGCGAACTTAGAACAAAGAACTGATAATAATCTTTTTGATGAAGCTCCCGCTGTAGGGGGAGACATCTTTAGGATGGCTCCCCTTGCTATAGGAGCTGCTGTTGGTTTCAACAGGATGAAGTCCAATTCCTCTGTCAGCAATATGCCTGGATTCAGCGGAACAACAAGCGGCGATACAGTTGGAGCAACTTCTTCAAAAGTTGGCGACAACTTACGTCGAATGCGTGAAGCGATGGAGGCTCAAAGAAAAAAGCAAGCTTCTGACTTCATGGAAAGTATAATGAGGGAGGGCAATCTAGAGAATACTATAAGAGAGGCTAGCGATAAAAGAAAAGCTACTTTTGCGGCTCTGCTGGAGCATCTTGACGATACCACAGATCTGACCGATTTGCGATCAACGTTAACGCAAGCAATGGAAAGTACTGATGATCTAGCTCAAGATCAAATAAATCGCATTCGAGATGCGATTAGAACCACAGTCGAAACTGGCGGGCCGGATGCTAAGTCTGCATTTAGAGCATCTGTAGATAGATTCGGAGGCCTGGCCGCACAACTCGCAACCCCAAGTGTTTCTTTAAAAGGTATAAGCCCAAACTTTAATCCTATTTCTGATCCTAGCGGCTCTCTTGGAACAAAAGGTAATGCCCTCAATCAAAGATTGAGAAATGCTTTTCAAGGAGCGGATATAAGCTATAGGTCAGTACAGGAGTTTGCGGGTGAAGGAGGTACCTCTATTTATGCACGAGTAAGAACTGGAGGGTCAACCTTAACTGTACCGTTGCAATTAGCACAAATGAAAACTGGTGCTAATAATTTAGGAGCCCCCATTTTTAGAATGGGTCAAATGAATACAACTTATGTTGGTAAGCAAACTTATATTTCTGCAGAAGGTTTTAACAACCTGATGAATACAGGCAAGCCTATTACTGCGAATACAATATCCACACAAATGGGATTTGGTGGAAGAGCACAAACGTTTATGGATATGCCAGAAGCTTTCATGAGAGAAGTCGAAACTCTTGCAGGCAAGAAAAGAGGAGGCTTAAGCAATGCAGACGTAAGATATCTACATATGCTTGGCACCAAATTTGGTACCAACCTTGACCGAGCTGGTCGACCTGGCATGACTGGAGTTGACCCCTTTTTGCAAAGACATCTTCAACGATCTGCATTATATGATTCTTCTTTTGCGACAATAATTGGTATGGAAAAATTAAGCGCAGATGATCAAGCAAGGCTTGTGGCCTCCGGCATTACAGACGCCGGAGGTATGTTTACCGGTGTTTCTGGAGGTAAAGCAGATATCACAAGGATTGAAGAAATTGGACAAGCTCAGAGGAGCTTTGGTCAAATAGGTTTTACAGGTACTGGACCGTCAGGATCTCTATCAGGCAACTCCCCTTTAAACTCTGTCAGAGTCCTTGGCCGCTTAGACCCGATACTCTTACCGCTTACCGCTCGTGTTCGCCAAATGATAGGCAGGCCGGAAAGATTTGTTAATTCAAATGCTGGCGGAGACATGAGTACGGTCAAGAGTACGCTTGGCAGTGGTAAGTCTATTAGAATGTACGGACAAAACCTTGGGTTCACCGCAGGTATTGGTGGAATAAACAGTGCTGTTCTCATGGACATGGGTGGAGGCCTTGAGAGGCTGGGCCTTGGAGAAGGTATGGCTTATTGGGGAATGCGACCTAAAGTTCAGTCACATGTTGTTAAGTCTGTTATGGATCCCCATAGTATCAATAGAGAATCTTCTGCGCTTCTCGAAAACCTCTTAGAGAGACGACGATCAGGGGCCGGGCCTCTTGAAATAACAGGAAAAGATAATATAGCTGCATTCTTTAAACAATACGGAGCAGGGGAAGGTGGAGGTGTACACCTCGGCTTTATGGATAAGAAACCTATTAGTATATCCAAGTATTCCGATCTAGAGTCTATAAGACTTAGTGTTTCTGAATTGGTTGAGACTGGAATGGGGGGCCGTAGAAACTATTCTATTACCGGAGATATGATTAGAGGGGGACAGATAGACAAGGTTTTTGGTCAAGGTGGTAAGGTAACAACAACAGCTTTAAATGATAAAACCTTCAATCAAATTCTTGGAAGATTAAGTAAGGGTCCATATGGCCAAGCGAATATTGCTGGCATGATGAGTCAAATGGGACTAAAGGCAGAACATATGATGATTAATGAAGGAGCCATGATGTCAAAAGCTCCTTATTATTTAGCAAACCAAATGCTCAGCAGTATTGGCCTTCAGAAGGATACGGATATGTCTGCAATGTATAGGCAAGCTCAAACTGCCATTAGCGGTGGTCTTGGAGATTATGACAGCCTTGGACACTTGGGAAAACAAAGAGCTCATGTTACATCTACAGCTAGATTTACTGCTCAACAATTATCAGGTATTGCTACAAGCGAAACTGCTGGAAGGTTGGGCCTGTCCTTTGGAGCAGCAATGTCCATGGAAAGGCAAGGCAAATTCGGCTTACAGGCTGGAGATACAGCTGCTTCCATTCGAGCCGGTATGAGGGGAGTAGATAGTGCAATTGTAGACCAGGTGATTGCTTCTGCAGAAAAAGAACAAGCTCTTGGAGCGTTTACTTTTGCACCTGGTACACCCTCCTCAACAATGCGCTCTACTATGAGTTCAATGGAACCCCGTACTTATCAGTTCATGCACCATAGGCTATCAAGTACACTCGGAATGAGTGGAGATAGCGTGGCAGATTTTATGACTGCATTTATGGCTCGTAAGGCTGGTAATGCTGAAGAGCTAACTGCTCTTAAAGGAATAACTCAATCAGTAGAAGGAATGGGTGGCCTACAGACGATGCTTGGCAAGGACTTTAGAAAAGGCTTGCAAAGTGTTAAAGTAGCAGACTTTATTCAAGGCATGGGAGGTGATGAGCATACGGCAAGGAAATTCCTTTCTCAGTACGAGAAAGGATTCATGCTTGATTTCGCTGGAAGTGACCAAAGCCTCAGGGGTGTCACCAAACATTTCTCAAATGCTAATCAAATATATATGCCAGGCAAAGAAACTTTAGATGCATTAAAAGGTACAAAAATTGTTCAAGGCGGTCAAGACCTTGATATTCATCATGAATTTGTTAGACGCACCAAGGATTTCCAAGAAAATTTAGCAAGAATTCAATCGGGAGGTTTTGAACGTGCTTCCGTTGAGCTCGCTGAAGCTCAAGCTCAAGCTGGTCAATACAGAGAGGCAGTTGGAGATATCTTTGGAAAGACTTGGAAGGGTGTTCTTTCTGGCAAGCTTACTGGCTCTGCTCTAATTCAAGGCGCAGGTATCTCACTTGGTGAGAATTTTACAGTAGGTTTTGATCAAGCTAATATCAAAAGGATGATGTCTGTTTTTGGCAGCCGTAGTGGTGAAGCTGTCTTTGCCGATGGACAGGCCTTCTTAGACGCTATGAGGGGCTATATGGGAGGTGCGAGAAAAGAAATGATGGCTGATGGTGTTGGCTATAAAGATGCTAGCAGAAGGGCTAGCAATGAAATGACGAACATGTTCCGATCTTTCTTCACAGGAATGGAAGAAAGAAGTGCAGGAAAAGGTGCTAAAAGATATACTGGTATTTCAGCACTATTAGCAAGACACCCTCAAGTCGGCCCCGGACATGTTTCCCCAAGTAGTATATTTAGGTCTGACTTCGGTGCAATGGATGACTTGTTCGATAGATTCGTTGCAACAGAACAGGGCGCTTCTGCTCTAAAGAGATTGGAAAAAGCATCAGGTGTAACAGGTATAGATAGTTTCAAAGCAGTTGCAAGAGCAAAATCTGGTCAAAATCAATTCTTCAGAAGCATGGCAGAGAATATTGATGCTTATGCTGGTGAGGGTAAAGGCAGAATTTGGTTCCCAGAAATGAAAGCTACGGTACACTATACCAGTGGCGGAAAGCATGATTTCAACTTCTCTAAGGCAGCTCTTGCGATGGGTGACTTTGATGCTGATATGTATCAGCTAATGCCGTTCTCTGACAAGAGACACAAGATGTTTAGAGAACATGCAATGCAAATGCAAAATCATTTTGATGATATGGCTCACCATGCAGTAAGCAGAAAGTATTTTGAAGAGGCTGGTACCGGTATCAAGAATCTTGCTAAGACAATGGGTGAGTCTATGACTGGAACTCAATTCGCTTACCAAGAGCAGATGAAAGAATTCTATGCTAAGAAAATTGGGCAACTAAACACCAACCTAGATATTGTTCGATTAGGCATGACCCATGCCATCAAGAATAAAGAAGACGCAAGGAATGCTACAAGAGCATTAGCAATGCTTGAGGCTGTTCAGGAAGTTGGAAATATTAAGGGTAAAAAACTTCCTAAAGCAATAAAGTTGGCAGATATGTTAACAGCGAGCCTTAAGAGAGCCATTGATAGTGGCGGGTCAGATATGTCTCAGTTCAGGCAAGTTCTTGAACAGAGTATTTTTAGAGACTCAAACGTATTCAAAGATGGGTTAAGTATTAGTCAAATTGAGCTTCATGGTTTTGATAAAAATTCAAACAGTGCAAAAGCTATGCGTGATGCTATACGAAGAGCAGAAGCTGGAAGTGTTGATGAAGTTATCAACATGATGGGAAGGGGTATGGCAGCTGCTACAGATATTGGTATAGACCAAACAGTTACTGCAGCAAGAGCCTCAGGTATGGCTGGCCTAAGAGGCCAGCGTCAGCGGGCAGCTCATATTCATGCATTTCACGATGCTAAAAATGCTCAGGGAGCTATGCTTCGAGGCGAGGTTCATGGTACACAATATTATGCTGGACTTGTTGGTGAAGCTTCAGATAATATGAAAAAGCTTGGTGGCGTTTTTAGTAGTAAAGCTTTAGGCCCTCTAGCCTTAGGTGCAATGGGTACTTTAGCTCTAGGTATGGCAACTGGAGATAGTGGTTATAGGCCCAAACCAATGATTATGCCTGGCGAAGTTAGCGACCATAGAGTAAACTCTGCACTGGCTGCAGGACAGTTACACGAACAAAGAGACCATCATGCTACTGCTCCGCCAATGCAGCAAGACAGAATGAATTTAGGAAATAGACCAATAAATATGCAGCAAACTTACTTTAATAGAAGCAACCCTTATAATATTAGAGGCCAAGTTACCAGTATGAATGCCTTGGGTGATATATCAAATTGGGTTAATAGCATTGGAGGTAGCTCTGCTGTTAGAATAAATGATACAAGAATGCCAATTACACCTAATTATATAGACAGAATTACTGGAGATTAAGATGGCTGATCAAAATGATCCCAATTGGAAAAGAGGCGTACTATCAGAATCCTGGAAGTTTTCTGAGTTTGACCCTAAAGAAAAGGTACCTGAATGTGGCAAGTTGCCTCCGGGTACTACACCTTTTCCTGGTCAACAAACGCCGAGCTATGTCTTTAAAATAAATGATGTTGTTCTTGAAATTCCTCCAACCAATATAGCTGTACATAAAGAAGACATGTTCTGGCAATGGAAGACTTTGCGTACAAAGACTTCCACGAAGGTTCCAAGCGGTAGAGGCGTGTGTCACGTACAATTAAGTATTGTATTTACACCTGACCTATTGCTACATTTGCACCGACTAATTACCCAGTTCAAACACTCTCCTTTTTGTTGGATTGAAAATCAATTCTTAAGAGACAGTATCATTCCCCATTGGCCTATATGGCAGCAAATGGCATTTACAATGACGAACTTCCATGTAAGTTCGATGAAGGGAAATCCAGGGAGTTTTTACGTTGAATTAGATCTAAGGTGGTTTAACTATTTTCCATACACTCCAAACTACCTAATGAGAGATGAGTGGAAAACCTGGCCGATTTCTGAACAGAAGAAAAAGAAAGAAATGGATCCTGAAGCAGAAATGTTTCCCTCAACAGGAACATCCAGGCAGGCTACAATAACCACTTATACGTCTCTTGGTAACGGACTCCAAAAGATGAATCCGTTCTTGCCAAGTAGTTGCCCCATGGCAAATCCAGCTCATTTTAGAGAAGATCAGCCTGCTGAAGTTGGCAACTATTCTATGGTGAGCCAAAAGAAAGAGATTCAAACAGTATGGACTCTTCAAGATTTGGTTAATACCCATGCTGGAGCTTCCTTTGACTTGCAGCCTTTGCCTCAAAGGATGCAGCCTGCAGATCCCGTAGCCGATCCATCCTTGTCTAGAATTTATGTACGCTATATCAATATGCTTCAACAAAAAGCATTGTATCAAGACTTTGGTATTGATGTAGCTAAAAGAATAATCGAAGCTACTGAAATACCAGGAGCGGGAATAGATTGTTGGCATTCAATGACCTATGGAGAGCACGGCGGTAGAGGAATCGTACAGCCATTACATGGTGGTAGATTGCCATTGCCTTTAAGAAAAGAGTTTATTAGTGGAATGCTCTCTTATTGTGAGCGAGTTATTTTTTACTATGATCAATATCTTGCTGCGCAATACAATCCCAAACTACAGCAGCTTATGAAAAAGCAGCGGATGGATTGGATCAAGAATAGAGAGACAAAAAAGCGAGCAAACCCTGTTGTTACGAACGACAGAGCAGAGTTGTTAAAAGCTAGAGAGAATCGTGCAAACGATGAAGAAAAAATCTTCTCGAACTATACAGCGTCTGTTAGGTATGCAGACCCCGCAAGAAACACTAAGCCACCACAACAGCTAACTAGAGAAACAATAAGAACATCTATATACAATGCTATTAGTGGCAGCTGGGACAAGCCGAACTCTTCAAAGGAAATAGACACTACCCTTGAGTGTCCTTTTAAACAAAGTGTTGATCCGGGAGCCTCAGGTCCTTCTGGCGGTTATACAGCCCCAGACGGAACTGAAGTTTTGCCTGAAGAGGCTACCACACAAGATGTTTGCACCACTGAGGATGAGTACGTTGTTACTGGAGAGTGGAACCGGTTACCAACCGGTGAAGCTCAACAAATGCTACACCTAAAATGGTTTCCTCCAGTATGGGACGGAAGGGTTTCTCATGATTTTGTAGGTGGGCAATCTATTCAAAATCCAGATGGATCTTGGACTGAGGATGGTGGTCACCAAGGTATCGACATTGTTGAACATCAGAGTGCGACTGAAGGTATGCCGGTTTTTGCAGTTGAAGCAGGCTTGGTAACTAAAAGAAAAGATCCAAAATATGGCAGAGTTATTGTGCTTAAGCATTATAACTTAACAGAAAATCAGGGTACAGCTACCAAGGGCAGCCACTCTCCAGGTACAGGTCAATCTGGACAGCCGCATGCTACTGCTCAACAAATTTTTGATGCTTATGGGAAAAGCGCAAAGAAGGCTACCGAAAGAAGAAACGGTAAAAGCGCAAAGCATAAATGGGGGGATATGTTAGATGAAAAGTATTACATGTCCAGCGTTGAAGATGCTCAATTAATTGTTGATTTAGCAAAAAAGATAGGCACCGAAGAATTTGACCCAGCTTATCTTGCCAATGCAATTCACTTTGAATCGGCAGGCACTTTCAACACCAGGGTCAAGAATACATCGAGTAACGCAACAGGCTTGATCCAGTTTATGCGAACAACTGCCAAGGGTTTGGGAACGACTATAGAAGCATTGGGTGATATGACTTTCGCAGATCAAATGACCTGGGTTGAGAAGTACTTTAAAGGTAAGAAACTTACAAACCAAACAGACGTATATATGAAGATCTTTTTCCCTGCCGCAATGGGTAAAGGTCCTGACTATAGTATTTACGACTGGTACAAAGCTCGTCCAAAGAAAGCTCCAAAAGATGGTTATGTAGTCAGCGCAAAGACTGCTGCAAAATATACAAAATATTGTGGAACTGACGTATGGACTGGAAAGATTTTCCAGAAAGGTGAAGTTTGGCTAACCGGTGAATGTCGAGCAGAAGGTTTTACCAAGCAAAATGGCGGAATTAAAACAGCTGGCGATTATGCTAAAAAATCTTCGAAAACTGCTAAGCTCCAAACTGGCCTCGATGGAAACAGTTCAAAGGGTGGCGGACCCTACCCTAAGCCGAAAGCCCCCACAGACGTACCGAAGAAAAATCAGAACATTCTTATATTCGGTGATAGCCAAACCAGCTATATGGGGAAGCATTTAGAAGCGGAGCTTGAAAAGCAAGGGCACAAGGTCCATCGCCATGCGATGGGTGGTCACAGTATTGATAAAACTCCTAAAGATAAGAAAGGCAATATTAAGCCTGGCAAAGTAAAAGGTGGTATTCTTGGCACCATGAAAAAGAAACTTGGCAAAGGCAAGTTTCTCAAAGCTAAAGAGTACCATCGCGTTTATGTTTTCTCAGGTGGTAACGATTCAAGAAGTTGGTCAAAAAATGCTAAATACGCTGCAGCTTATGCAGAGCTATTTCTTATGTTCGGTGAAGGTAGAGTTACCTGGATAGGTCCACCTCCCGCAACAGTCGCTGGTCGTGGTTGGCCCATGGCAGGGAAAAAGAAACCTGCTGATTATTACATGGGTGACTACGCTACCAAACGTGAAGCTTATGCAGGCAAGTGTAAGGATCGAGCAGCTTCTCTAGGTATAAATTATCTTGATGTAAGAATACCAGGTGCTAAAGCACCTGGTGCTGTAGTTCAAGTAATGAAGAATGGCGGCCAATACACATATCCTAATATTGGCGATGGTATTCACACAGATGGGGCTACAGCTAAATATCTTGCAAAGTGGATAGCTAAACAATACGCTGGCCCACCGACAGCCCCTGCACCCGAAGATCCGTCTAAGCCTGAGTACATCACAACTTACAAGTACCTGCACTCCTTTGCAAATGATCTTAGAGAGTCTGTCCCTGTTAAGCGGGGTGAACTCTTAGGTTATATAGGTGGTCATGGTGATGCGATGGAGTGGCACGGGGAAACCCCGTTCCTGCATTTAGAAATGGAGCGAGGTGGACGAAAGCTTGATCCTTGGCTGGAATTGACCGCTCAGATGGACGAGGAGAATATAGTTTTCCCTTGCGATGAACCAAAGCAAGCATACCCTGGTCAAGCTTTTGCAGCTACTCAGAATGGTAGCGGTTGGATTGAAGGTAGTGAAATACCACCCCCAAAACACTTCCTCCCTAAACATTTAATGCCAGGCAGACACAAGAGAAAGGGTTATGAACCCGAAACGCTGGGCAAACAAGTAGAGCAAGGACGTGGCGGTAGAACAGTATTGCAGAACCTGCAATGGCTTGCCCTTAACCTTGACGTTATTCAAGAGAAGTGTTGGGAGATATATCCTGAAACACAAGGAAAGCCTACAATCAAGGTCGTTAGTGGTTTAAGAAAAGGGAAAACGAAAACCAATGGAGGAGTTACAACAGTAACTGGAAGCTCTCAGCATGCTTGTGGACGAGCTGCGGATATAAAACTTCTTGGGAAGAATACAGTTGATCTTGCAAAGATTGTAGTCGACTTAATTAAAGAAGGTAAAATCATGCAGGGCGGAATCGGTATATACGGTGAAGGCGCTGCAGATATTAATGGTGCCCCAACTGGACATGGTGATGGCTATCAATTCCTTCACTATGATATCAGGTGCAATGCATATGGTACAAAGAAATGTGAAACACCATACTATAATCGCTGGATGCGCTGGTGTGGCAAAGGCGATGATCCTGCCCAAGCACAGTTTAAGTATGCTACTGGCGGTGTACCTAATACTGGCTACAGTAAGTCAAAATGTCTTGAGTGGTGGAAAGAAGTATTTAAAGATCCGACGCATGGCTTATCTGGCATAGGCGCCAGTGTTTCGGCTTTAGCAAAAAGCAATATACAGCCTGGAGAACAGACTCAAAATGCTCCTACTGATGAGGAGCTTGAGGCAGATTTGGGAGAACAGGATGCGGAAGATATGGAGAAGGAGCCCGCAGAGGAAGATCCAATTCAGGAAGATAAAAAGGAAGCAGCTACAAATCCTCATACCGAGGCGAACGAACCCTGCCCTCCGCCAAAATCTAAAGATCCAGAGCCTGAGTTTACTCCGCCAAAGCCAAAAGATCTGGAAGGTGACAATTCTTCAAATAGGCTGTCTCATGCTTGGGGTACATTAGCAACTGACGGCTGGAGTTATTATGAGGGTGACAAGACAGTTACCAATGTCTGGAAGCGAAGCCTTGCTCTTGTTGTAACTCTAAGCAACTGGAATATCGATGCCTTGGGTTATTCAATGAATAATGATATCGCCGCATCGCTATTACATCTTGATGATTTAGCAAAGAAAGGCCTCTTGTTTAAAGAGGGCGCGGTTTGCACAGGTATTTCTGGCTCCATGCAGCATATAGTTGCAAGTATCCCTGTCATCGGGCATGAGTTTCCGACTCATCAACATCTTGGTTCTATGGAGCCTAAATATGAGATGACCTTTACTGGTCTCGATAGACAAAACTACCAAGGACTTGGTTGGCCAAACGTTGCTCTTGAAGGCATGAGGGCCACCCTTATGCAAAATGCCAGATCATTTAGACCTGTTACAGATTGCTGGACAATGGCTACTGACTCGTTTATAACGAGGCTGTTCGGCTCATTCCATGGTCAAGACATACACGCAATGCATGACGGAGCTGATGCGACTGAATTAAAAAAGCGAAGCTGTATCACCTCTATGACTACAGAAACCCTTGAGGGTCAGCCAGGTGCTGGCAATATTCGTATGAATATTGCTGAAACGAATCCATTCGCTGTTGAATATATTGAGCCACCAAAAATCGAGCAAGGCCCAGATTTGGACAAGAGGCGAAGAATAGCTCTTCAAGCTTTGATGGAGAGTGAGTTTGCAAAGAAATCCCAACAAGAGCAAAGCGAATCCCTACGCAAAAAGAAAACAGTGCTCAACTTAATAAGAATATTTGGGCACAAGTTCACGACTCAAGAAGAGTTCGACAAGCTAAAGATTCATGGCTACAAGCTCGGTACGGGAGGAGTGCCACTTCTAACTAAAGATGGTCGAGATGACTCTGGAATAGGATGGGATGATACTGACGTAGAATGGTCAATCTGGGACAAAGAGGGGTCTGCCAGAAGAAGAGTTAAAGAAATTCTAGCTGCACAACAGGGTGAGAACAGGCAGTATGTTGCATTTAGAGCAGACTATATTCCGCAAGATGGTAGTAATGAAACATATGCTTTTCCTGCCACTGGCACATTTGGTAAATCATTCATGGGTGGCGACCTCAAGGATGCAGAGGGCAAAGACGTCGGAAAGAGCTATGCAGAGAGTGCTGTCCAGACTCTATCTACAGACCAAGGTGACCTTAGAACTGTACACCATAGAGCTAGGGTTGGAATTGGAAATCCAACAGGAAAGTCGGATAATGACTTCTACACAGATCCAGAAGATAT
>MDTE01105395.1_pt1 | contig 26415 bp, 23 predicted proteins | sample 811231 | NCBI WGS metagenome assembly MDTE01 (sample SAMN05326651, study PRJNA326480) | marine metagenome | isolation source: seawater | place: Indian Ocean: Red Sea | collected 2010
ATCGATACTGGATAACGCCCCAATTTGGCACCGGCTACGAGCAATGAATCAATCGTGAAGACTGCCATTTGAACATCACCATCCTCCAATGCCTCAAGTCGAGCTGAGTAGTCAGCCTCATCTGCAACCATCGTCAATCGAATCCCATCGTAACGAAGATTTTTCTTCATTTCTTCAGAACGAAGAACCGAATAACCGCTAAAAAGATCAGCTTGAATTTTTACCTCATGAGAATAACTACTGTTAGAACCTGTATCCGATTGGAGTTTTTCCTCTTTGGGATCTGTATAAAAATAACGAACAGCAACAGCTATTATAGCTAAAATAACCAGCCAAATAACAACGACAATACAACCTTTAAAGCCTTTACCTTCTGCCTCTCCTGCCATTATTTTTTATTTTTGGATGCCTTAACTACAGAATATATTCCCAACAAAAGAATAATTGGACAGCCGCATCCCAATAACAATGCAGCAATATCATCATTATTGTTATTATATGATGAAGAGGGAGGATTGTAGGGGGCTGAAGAAGGCGAATTTCCCTGTGACATCGGTTGAGATCGACGCATCACACTATAATCCTTTATCGGCTCATTACCTGAAGTTGAAAGAGTTTTTAACATTTCTGAAGCAGTTTCTTTTGGCAAATCTGCTATTAATTCAAATGCATCCTCATCAGCTTGACCGGCATCTGCGGCTGAAACCTCAGCGAACACTTCCGTGATAGCTTGTCTAAGTGAATCCGGATCGTCAGCACTTCTATAGGTATGAACTTTAGTCGCTAGTGTATGCTGTGACTCCATGTCTACACCAATTACATCAATAGTGACACCTCTCGAAATAATGTCTGGCGTATAGCCTTCGACTAAATTTCGATCATTCGCTTCACCATCGGTAACCACTAACAATCGGTAAGTACCATAACCAAATTGTTTTTTTCGAGCCTCCAAGAGAACGTCAGCGCCACGTTTCATGTATGCTCCCAAAGGAGTGCCTCCACCAGATTGAATACTATCAATTGCAGCATTAAGCCTGTTCTCTATACGTGGACCTAAGGGATAAACCCAGCCACCTCTCGGAAAAACCAAGATTCCTATATGAGTCGATTCCGGAACTTGCCCTAAAACTTGCTTCAGCGCATCTCTAGCTACGGCCATACGATCCATACCCCCCATAGGGGTTCCCATCGAACCGGATGCATCTACTACTACCACCACATTATCTGTAACCTGAACCTCCGCCAAGCTTGCCGGCGCAAACCAGAAACAGATCGTCAGCAGTCCAAAAACAACCCTACATAATTTATTTTTAAGACTCATGGCAAAATTAAATATTAATATATTTTAAAAATCGAAATCCGTTTCCTGAGTAACCTCAGCTGATACTCGAATAACTCGAAATTCAACCCGCATATTCTGTTCAGCCTCAGCAACCGAACGAGGCTTAGATATAAAAGGCTCTGCGATACCAACTCCCTGTGGTTGGATCTGCGATAAATCTACTGCGATACCTTTACCTTTAGCATAGGCTATAACTGAACTCTTAACGGCTTCAGCTCTTTTACGGGAAAGATTTAAAGCTGCTTGCATAGTACGGCGTGGATTATACTCATCCACCCCATCAAAAGATCCTTCCTGAATTGCTCCTAGCAAACGTTCAGTGTCACTAAGACTCAATGCACGACCATTTAGTGAGTAATTATAATTTCCACGGCTTCCAGAGCGCTTGAGAGTACCCTTGGTCATCCCGGCCTTAACTAGATCCACCAAAGTTTTTGTTGGATCTGCGTGACCACGAATTGCTACCACTGCATTACCAAATCTATCTGCTGTTTCAATAACTCGATTAAACTCCGCAGCGTATTGCAATGCACTGAACTCAATCTGATTCGGCTTAAAATTAATAGTGAAAGACACAATCGTACGATCATCCAAAAGCCCTCCCGAGCTTAGTTCCTCAATTTCAGACAATACAGCTTCAGCTCGAAAACGTTCACCTTGTTCTACACTAGTTTTTTCGAGATAGTCCAAAAAGTCTTCGTGTTTATAGTTGAGGCCCGATGGAAAAATTCCCATCTTTTGCTTAGCATAACCACGACTGGTAGCTAACTCCAAAGCCGATGTCTGAAATGCTTCAAATCCATGAAGATTTCCTTTCTTTTCAAAGAAACTAACATTACCAGGATAACCAGCAAAAGAGCAGTCTAACAAAAGGCCATGAGCCTCATCTGCATTAGGAATGACTTCTTCAGTGTAAATCTGAACCGTTTGATTGAGCAGATTTATATAATCAGGATCTCTTGTGCCAGCATCAAAAGCAGCACGTTTACCAACTAGCTCCTCAGCTGCCTTAAGATATCCAGCAACAAATTTCCGTACTAAAGAACGGTTAGCATCATAAAAATCCTTCCGACAAACATAGACGTCAGCAATAGATCGAGATAACTCCGCTGTTGAAACCAAAACTTTAGCTCCCTTAACCGTTCCCTCTGCACCAGTTCCCGTGCTAGTCAGATCAGTACAAAGCCCAAACATATCAGGTGTTATAGCAAAGCATGCTGATATGGTGGGATCATTTCTAAAGGCTTCAACTGGGGACCCTTCACCTGTCAGCTCATCATAGAACTTTACTCGAATATCATCCCAACCCAACTGAGCCGTCTTTAACACATCATCCAACATACCAATATGGGGTCCACCCTGTTGCACTGCAACAGTCTTTCCACGTAAGTCGGTTACTGTTTTAATTCCTTCACGAGCAACCATATGATCTCCTGCAGACCAGGTCATTTGCATGATCATTACACCCTTAGTACGAGGGTCAGAACCTATCACCTCCGACGCCTGACCCATCATTCTATATGTACCTCGTAAGAAAGGTGATTTACCTGAACGATAATCTCGAACCTGTTGAATAAAATCATCCCCAGGGGTCATATTAAGATTAAGCCCCTGCTTCTGGAAAATACTACCCGACTTTGTTTTTAATCCTCCGTTAGCATAGAACGTGGCCATATCCCCACCCCAAATAATATATGGTAATTGCAAAGCTGCCCCTGATTTAACCGAGCCCACAGAACCTGGTCCAACTAGTTCAGAAAACAACTTCGTCTGAGCCTGAGTGTTTTGCGAAACAAAAATGCTAAGTAAAGTTAAAGCTATTATATTAAAAGGTTTCATAATTAAATCGCTTAATAGAGTTAATATATATTATAATGATGTATATTTCAATTATAATTTCATTGTTTATTTATTATCTACAATAAGGATTGAAACGTTTAAACAACGTAGCCAAATTGAGTGCACGGAATAAAAGTGGATTCTCCTCACGAGCAATATTTAAAAAGATCCGCCGGAAAAAGATTAATCCAAACTTCACCGGATCCAAATTTAACAATGGTCGTTGTTATTCCATGCTACAATGAACCAGATCTACTTGGAACACTTCAGAATCTAGCTCAATGTGATCAACCACATGGTGAAGTAGAAATAATTATAGTCATCAATAGCTCTTACAGTTGCGTTTCAACAATTAAAGAACAAAATCAAAAATCACAGGATCAAGTATTTAAGTGGCTGAAATCAACTAGTGATAACTGGCTAACAATTCACCTACTTCATCTCCCAAACTTACCGAAAAAAAGTGCAGGAGTAGGATCAGCTCGGAAAATTGGTATGGACGAAGCATTGCGTCGTCTAGCAGATTCTAACCAAGCAGAAAAAGGACTACTTATTTGCTATGACGCGGACTGTCGATGCGCACCTAACTATTTCACCAGCATTGAAACACATTTTTCAACCCACCCTAAGAGCCCGGGAACAAGTATTTATTTTGAACATCCACTTAATACAGACGAAATGAATAATCGTGGCTTTGGAAAACTTGGTCAGTCTATTAGTCGAGATGAATTTGAAGGAATAGCTGCTTATGAACTGCATCTTCGCTATCATGTTCGTGCACAGAAATACATTAACTTTCCATACGGATTCCAAACAATTGGATCTGCTATGGCAGTACAAGCCTGGGCATATGTAAAGCAAGGAGGCATGAATCGCCGCCAAGCTGGAGAAGATTTTTATTTTCTTCAAAAAATCAGCTGGTTAGGACAAATAACCGAACTGTCTAATACAAGCGTATACCCCTCTCCTCGAATATCTGACCGAGTACCATTTGGCACTGGCAAAGCCATCAGCAGATTCATCAGATCAAAAGAACAAACAAGCTATCCACTTCAAGCCTATCTCGATATAAAATGGCTCATTCAGCAAATTGAAACCCTCTGGGAGGACGGTCATTTTCAAGAGAAACCACCAATACCCTTATCAAATTTTTTAGGGAAAAAATTCCTAAAGGACGTTATTCCAGAGATTCGTAAAAACTCAACTGATCGAAAAAAATTCCGCAAACGATTCTTTCGATGGCTGAACGCCTTCCAACTAATGAAATACCTTAATAGGTCAAAAAATGAATACTACGGTTCAAAGAAAATTGAATTTGAAGCCCAAAAATTACTAACAGAATTAAGTTTGCGCGAAGAAATTCATAATACTGCAGAACTGCTAAAACAATATAGGCAACTAGACTGCAATTTTATCAATTCAATATCAACTCAAACGGATAATTTAAAAGCTAAAAAATTATCTGCCTCTTAGCTTTGTAGCTCTTTCCTGTAACCACACAAGATCATCATTCCGCATGTTGCTATGCGCATGATTACCCCAGTGGCCTTCATTAGTTCGGGCAATAAGCTCCTTCGTATCTCTACCTATCCATTTGCGTACTTTAGTAGATCCATCCATGTATCCCAATGCTGCTGTACCACTGTGATGACCAGCAGGCACATGATAAAAATTCTGCTTCATATTAAGCCCAAAAAATGGCCGACATAAACTTACCGGATGAACCTCAATAAAAGTGAAAATCTCTGCTGGACCTCGAGCTGAATCCGACATTTTTAAATAAGATTGATAACGAGAATTAGGTTGATTTCGATATGCCGGTTCACCACGACCTCGTGACGTATCCCAACCAACAAAACTATTAAGCGCATAACTTCTGAGGCGAGGCATCTCATTCCTACCAACTTTTACGGTACTCTTGTCAGCCGGACAGCGATAAACTCCCTTAGTCCGAATATACTGACCAAATAAAGATAAACGCTTATCGATTAACATCTCTGGCTTCATAGCATCCTCTGGCCGGGAAGAAAAAACACCTCCAACCCATGTTTTTCGAACGAGTCCATTACCGTTGTGTACAACACGGTCATCATTATCATCAGCATACAATTGCATCATAATTCCAAGCTGTTTGAAGTTACTCAGACAAACAGTTTGAGTTGCCTTGGTTTTTGCATTAGCCAAAGCTGGTAAAAGTAAGCTTGCTAAAATTGCAATGATTGCGATCACTACAAGAAGCTCAATTAAAGTAAATCCACTTGCTTTATTTTTTTTAATCATTTTCCACACTCCATTGCCTGATTGATGCAATACTTAATATGATTTCAAACCACGTACTATACTGACACAGAGGCAAAAAATACCTCTAGGTTTGGCGTTTGCAACAAGTAAAAACCAAAAAAATAGCAATCAAGCCGGTTTAGACCGCTTATCAATTTGATCAAGAGCCCATTTGGCATGCTCAGAAATGAGTGATTCCTGATCTTTCTGGACACGTTTTAGAGCTGGAATTGCCTTATCATCACCAATATTACCAAGAGCCACGCATACGTTTCTTAAGAAACCACGGCGCTTTGTTCTTTTTATAGGGGTATTGCGAAATTTTGCCCGAAATCCATCTTCGTCCAAAGATAGTAATTCTATTAAATCTGCTTGATCTAGATCATCTCTTCGATGTTGAGCCATAAGACGCCCTTTACCTGCAAACCGATTCCATGGACAGACAGCCAAGCAGTCATCGCAGCCATATATTCGATTGCCAATCATCGACCGAAACTCTAATGGGATAGCATCCTTCAACTCGATAGTTAAGTACGAAATACAACGACGAGCGTCCAATACAAACGGCGAGGTAATAGCTTGAGTCGGGCAGATATCAATACAATCAGAACACTTACCGCAACGATTATGTTCTGGCACATCCGGCTCAATTGTAGCCGTAGTTATAATTTCAGAGATAAAAAACCAATTACCAAGTCTACGGCTTATCAGATTGGTATGTTTACCGACAAATCCCAAACCAGCACGCTGAGCAAGATCTCGCTCAAGAATTGGCCCGGTATCAACGTACCAAAGGGATTGCGTCTTATCGCCAGCAATAGTCTGCAAATAACTAGTCAACTTAACAAGCGCTTGTCCAATAGAATCATGATAATCTGAATAGCGAGCATAGCGAGCGATAAGACCTGAGTTAGGAGCATCTTCAGCAGCAGGCTTATCCTCATAACTAGCAGCTAGTGTCACAACAGAGCGTGCATTCTCTAGAACTAAATTCGGATCAACACGCTTATCTGCATTGCGTTTCATCCATCCCATTGATCCGTGCCTTTGATTATCAATCCAATCAAGAAAATGAGGAGCACTATCTGGTGGATTAGCATTAGTGAAACGACAGTCGTCGAAACCCAATTCCAATGCCCGCTGACGGATCGCCGCCTTCATCAGTATTTTCGATTTATAACCCGCCTAAACTGATCAAATATAAGTTGAGCAACTTCTTTGGCTGAACGGTACTCGGTATTCACTAACATATCAGATCGACTATAGGCAGATTTACGTTCCTTCATAAGGTCAACAATAAGTTGTTTGGGATTCTCTGTTTGCAAAAGAGGTCGATGCGATTGATCCTTAACACGCCGCCATATAGATTCAGAAGAAGCCCAAAGGCAAAAAACCATAGAATACTTTTTCATAGTATCCATATTAGAATGATCGACAAGCAAGCCTCCGCCAGTCGCTATGACAGTGTTTTTACGATTTGCCAAAAGCTTAACCACATCACGTTCGTAGCGGCGAAAAGCATCCTCACCGTGCTCTTGAAAAATTCGAGGAATACTCATCCCAACATGATCTTCAATAAGTTGGTCAGTATCCAAAAACTCAAAGCCACTAACCTTGGCTACGACCCGGCCAACTGCCGTTTTACCGCAACCCATAAAACCAGTTAGAGCAATATTTTGGATTTTTCTATCCTCATCCACGCAGCAAACATACAACAATCCGAATTATGTTGCCCGACTTTTTAACCTGAACTCGACCATTCGTTCGTTCACAAGTAAACTGAAAGCGTGTTTAGGCCGTGTATTGACCTGCATAATGGCAGGGTTAAGCAAATCGTTGGAAGCTCAATAGACGAGGACCAACCAGATTCACTGCGTACTAATTTCATCTCAGAACAATCGCCGGCTTGGTTTGCAGAAAAATACCGACGAGATAACCTGAGTGGCGGACACATCATCAAACTTGGACAGGGAAATGATGAGGCAGCCCATGAAGCACTGAGCGCTTGGCCCGGCGGTTTACAAATAGGAGGTGGCATTACTGCCACAAACGCTTCAGATTGGATTAATGCAGGCGCCTCTCATGTTATTGTCACCTCATGGCTCTTTCAAGGAGGGGAAATTGATATGTATCGACTCCATGAGCTTAACGAAAAGGTCGGACAATCAAGACTTGTTATCGACTTGAGCTGCAGAAAGCTAGATCAAGATTATTTTGTTGTTACAAACCGCTGGCAGACTTTTACTGATACTCGGATAAATGCAGAAACGCTCGACCGACTAGCTAATTATTGTGATGAATTTCTCATACATGGCGTTGACGTAGAAGGGCTCAGTGAAGGGATTGATGAAACCCTAGTCCAGCTCATTGCCGATTATTCCCCAATCTCAGCCACTTATGCTGGTGGAGCCCGCTCACTAGCAGATCTTTATCGTGTTAGCGAAATTGGAAAGGGGCGCGTGCATCTAACTATCGGTTCTGCACTAGATATTTTTGGTGGCAGCGGTGTAAAATATAGCGATGCCGTTAAGTTCAATCAGGAACAAACCAAAGACTAAAAAACTCCGCTAAATATTTAGCGGAGTTTTTGATGAATTAAATAGAATCTTATTTTACGCCAAACTTGTGAACAGTAGTCTGCGTGTATTTTTCCTTAGGGCGTAAAACCGTACTAGGGAAATGAGGCTGATTAATCGAATCCGGAAAATGCTGAGTTTCCAAGCAAAACGCGTTACGAAATTCATATTTCCAACCACCTTTACCAACTTCCGTGCCATTAAGATAGTTACCTGTATAAAACTGAATACCAGGCTCAGTAGTAAAAATTTCAAGGATCCGACCCGACGATTCTTCCTCAACACGAGCCGCCAAACTAAGCTCCCCAAATTCGATTTTGTTCAAACAATAGTTATGATCATACCCACCCGGCTCTCCAGCTAACTTATCTATTCTAGCACCAATCTTAGTAGGATTAAGAAAACTCATTACTTCATCAACTTTGAGTATTTCCCCGGTTGGGATACCAGTCTTATCTACCGGAGTATAGTGACTGGCATTAAGATACAATAAATGATCGAGAATCGCACCTTTACCTGCCAAGTTCCAATAAGCATGATTAGTAAGGTTAACAGGCGTAGCCTTATTGGTTGTCGCAAGATAATCGATTCTCAACTCATCATTATTTGTAAGTGTATAAGTCACTTTCATCTTAAGCTCACCAGGATAACCCTCCTCACCATCCAGACTAGTGTAACTAAAAGCTACAGCTTTTCCCTCTTTGTTTCGAACCTCGCGGGCAGACCAAATTTTCTTATCGATACCTTCCACCCCTCCATGTAAGTGATTTGGATCATTATTAGTTGCCAAAGTGTACTCATTGCCATCAAGCGTAAACTTCCCACGGGCAATACGATTAGCTACTCGGCCGGTAGTAACCCCAAAATAAGAATGCCCATCAAGATAATCTTCTAGCTTATCATGTCCTAATACGATATCCCCCAATTTGCCATTTTTATCTGGCACATGCATTTCTGTTAGCATGGCGCCATAAGTAATAATTTTGGCCTGCAACCCGTTTTTGTTTGTCAAAATATAGGCATCAACCTTTTTGCCGTCCTCAGTTTTTCCAAATACTTCTTTTTTCACAGAACCCTTGTTTTTCTTTTTTGCGGCAAAAGCCGATTGCTCGATTGACGCGCCGGCAAGAAGAAATGCCGCCACAAAATATGCTATAGTTTTCTTCATGATGCTGACATTTATTCCACGATTTAACGCGGTATGAAGTCAAACACGTTTCTATGTGGCTGCCAGTCTAGTGTCAATGCCATTCGCAACCCTGTTACGTAGTTAAAGAAAAAAAACGAGAACCAATAAGGTTCCCGTTTAACAAAAAAATGTACTTATCTATTAAGTGAGCGTGATTTGATCACCTTCCTTAAGAGTCACAATCGCTTTTTTCCATCGAGCGGTACGCCCCTCATGACGTGTTCTTTTACGGCGCAGCCGACCATTTACATTCATAGTATTAACTCGATCCACCTTCACCTTGAAAAGAATTTCTACTGCTCTACGAATATCGTTTTTATCAGCAATCGAATTCGCTACAAGGTGAACTTGCTGTCGTATAGCAGCCTTGGTTCCTTTTTTCTTAGCAGCCAATTCGGCCATCTCATCACAGCGCTCCTGCACTGCCATAACCTTCTCGGTTAAACGCACGGTTTTTATAACATCAAATGGGCTCATCTTGGTTACTTAGTCAAACGTTGTTCAAATTTCTCATAGCCATCTTTGGTAAAGACAAGCAAATCCGGCCAAAGTATATCATAGGTGCTTAAAGAATCACTCGTGGTGGAACGAACTCTCGATATATTCCGCGCAGAAAGTGCAACATTACTATTGGCTTCCCCTGTCACAAGCACAGCACTCGAATACTGCCCCTTACCTCGATTCTTGGAATCAACACCTATCGCATTAAGCGTCTTAACTAAATCCGCTGTTGCTGGTTTTTCAATATTAAGCCCATCAAGTATAAGCACCTCTCCACCCTTGACTCGTTCTGTAAACGCCTTCCGCACAGCAAGATCACGAACTTTTTTATTTAGCTTCTTTATATAAACACGAGGCTTCGGACCATGAGCAACACCTCCGCCACGCCAAATTGGATTACGCTTTTGTCCTACACGTGCTCGACCGGTTCCCTTTTGTCTCCAAGGTTTTTTACCGCTTCCGGAAACTTCAGCTACAGTCTTAGTGCTAGCAGTACCTGAACGCTGAGCGGCATTATACGCAACTACCGCTTCATGCACTGCTTGGTGACCTTTATCGTCATCAACCGGAGTAAACTTGGCTTCCAATTCGCCTTGATCGGCACCTGTTGCGTTCTTAATTATTAATTTCATTATTACAACCTCCGAGCTGGTTTATTTTTTTTGCTTTGGCTTTTTCTTAGCCTCACGGATGACGACATAATCACCATTTGCTCCCGGAATAGCGCCCTTGACAAGCAGCAGATTATCCTCGGCATGCACCTTAATAATCTTCAAATTTTGAACAGTTCTATTGGCTTGCCCCATGTGCCCAGGCATTTGCTTTCCTTTGATAACATAACCCGGGGTTGAACCTGCCCCTATGGAACCCGGACGTCGTCGCCAACCGCCTGAACCATGTGATCCACGACCACCACCAAAGTTCCAGCGCTTCACTACCCCTTGAAAACCACGACCTTTAGTCTTCCCTATTACATCAACATGATCTCCCACCTCAAATACATCTACACCGATAGAGTCACCTTGATTAACTTCGAGAGAAAAATCACGAAATTCCTTGATCTTACGAACTGGATTAATAGCACGATCCTCCCATGCCTTTCTGTTCGTCAAACGATCCTTACCCTTTACGCTACGAGCCGGCGAGCGAGAAACATAATTCTCCTCTCCGTTATGCGCCTTGAGATGGCCGCGCTTAGCCAAATTGAGACGATGCTCTTTTTGTGTATCAAATCCCAGTTGCACAGCCTCATAACCATCCTTTTCAACAGTCTTACGCTGCAAAACATAGTTAGGGCCTGCTTGAACAACAGTCACACTAACAGCTTGCCCGTCCTCAGTATAAATACGCGTTTGACCTAATTTTTTTCCTAATAATCCAACCATGACTGCTTAAATTTTAATGGTAATATCGACACCTGCGGGCAAGTTTAATTTTTTTAACTCGTCCACGGTTTTGGCCGTAGGTTCCATGATATCAATAAGGCGCTTGTGCGTACGCTGTTCGAAGGACTCTTGCGCCTTCTTGTCAACGTGAGGAGAACGCCCAACGGTAAAACGTTCAATTCGAGTTGGAAGCGGAATAGGACCCGCAACCAATGCCCCGGTTCGTTTCACCGTCTCAACGATGTCGCCAGCTGATTGATCAATGACACGATGATCATATGCCTTTAGGCGAATTCTTATACGGTTCTTTGGCATGATTAATTCTCTTATTAAGTACGTGCAGGTTCCTTAGTGCTCCCACTGATTACTTCCTCAGCAATACTGCTAGGCACTTCTTCAAAACTAAAAGGCTCCATAGAATATGAAGCGCGACCTTTGGACAAAGAGCGTACCGCAGTAGCATATCCAAACATCTCAGCCAATGGCACTTCACAGGCTAGAGTACAAATTTGTTTAGTATCCATCTCCATTCCCAAAATCTTCCCGCGGCGACGATTCAAATCACCCATAACATCTCCTTGAGATTCTTCTGGAGTCACAACTTCCACTTTCATTATCGGCTCCAGAAGTACCAAATTGGCCTTCTTACAGGCTTCCTTAACGGCAAAAATACCAGCCATCTTAAAAGCTAGCTCATTTGAATCCACCTCGTGGAATGATCCATCAACAACCTCAACTTTAACATCGACAAGAGGATAACCAGCTAACACACCCCCGGAGATAGCTTCACGAATACCAGACTCAACAGCGTTGTGATACTCCTTTGGTATAACACCACCAACAATCTTATTTTCTATCTCGATTCCCTTACCTCGCTCGCTAGGAGCGATATTTATCACCGCATGACCGTACTGCCCACGACCTCCAGACTGACGAACAAATTTACCTTCACCCTCAGCCGCTTGGGTAATAGCCTCGCGATAGGAAATCTGAGGTGCCCCAACAGTAGCCTCCACTTTAAATTCACGAAGCATACGATCTCGGATAATATCCAAATGCAATTCTCCCATACCAGCTATAATCAACTGACCTGTCTCCTCATTTGTAAACATACGGAAGGTTGGATCTTCCTCAGAAAGACGCTGCAAAGCTTCAGACATTTTCTCACGATCACCATTCGAATTCGGCTCAACCGCCATGGAAATTACTGGCTCAGGGAAAGTCGGAGGTTCAAGCATCACTTCTAATTCTCTATCACTCAAGGTGTCACCCGTAGTGACATTCTTCAGCCCCACAATCGCTGCAATGTCCCCAGAATAAACTGTCTCTACATCGGTACGTTTGTCTGCCTGCAACATAATTAGACGACTAACTCGATCACGCTTACGAGTACGAGGGTTGTAAATAGTATCACCCTTGTTCATTTGCCCAGAATAGACTCTGATAAATACAAGTTTACCAACAAAAGGATCAGTCCATAGCTTAAATGCAAGCGAACAAAACTTGGCTCTGTCATCAGGCTTAACAATTACTTCCGTCTTTTCATCATGAGCATCAACAGCAGTAGCGGGAGGAATATCAAGTGGAGAGGGAAGATAATCCACTACGGCATCCATTAATGGCTGAACTCCTTTGTTCTTAAAGGCTGACCCACCAAGTACTGGAACAAATTTAAGATCACAGGTCAGACGTCGAATTGCTTCCTTGAGGACATCAGGCGTAACAGGCTTTTCTTCAAGAATTAATTCTGCAATCTCATCATCAAGATTAGAAACAGCTTCTATCAGCTGATCCAAAGCCAGAGCTGATTCATCCTTCATTTCATCAGGGATATCTGTAATATCATACTTAATCCCTGTTTCATCATTTATATCGTAAATCAATGCCTTTTGATTAACGACATCCACTACACCGCGAAGTTGATCCTCAGATCCTACAGGAATTCCAACCGGATGGGCCTCAGCCCCTAGTTTATTACGTAAGTCTCCTAGCGCTTTATTAAAATCAGCACCAGTCCGATCCATTTTATTAACAAACGCAATTCTTGGAACACGATACTTTGTAGCTTGTCTCCAAACGGTCTCAGATTGAGGTTGAACTCCTGCAACTCCACAGAAAACAGCTACAGCTCCATCAAGCACGCGCATCGAGCGTTCTACCTCTGCAGTGAAATCCACGTGACCAGGGGTGTCGATGATGTTTACGCGATTATCGATCTCAGTAAATAGCTTGGTCAGCCCCTCTTCCTTTTGTTTCCAGAAACAAGTCGTAGCAGCAGATGTGATGGTAATGCCGCGTTCCCTTTCCTGCTCCATCCAGTCGGTGACAGTATTGCCATCGTGCACTTCCCCAATCTTGTGCATAAAACCAGTGTAGAAGAGCACACGCTCAGTCGTTGTGGTCTTACCAGCATCAATGTGAGCAGCAATACCTATATTTCGCGTGCGTTCTAGCGGAAACTCACGATCCGGTGAGTTTATCTCTTTATTATGTTCCAATGTGTCTGACATTTCTTATTATTAACACCCAAGAAACCAAATCAAAATCCAAGCTATTTCAGAGAGCTTAACGCACCGTATAACCGGCAGCGCCATAGTTCTAACTTACAACGAATGAGTTTTACCAACGGAAATGCGCAAAAGCCTTATTCGACTGAGCCATTTTGTGCATCTCGTCTCTCTTGCGGATACAACTTCCCTGACCGTCACTCGCTTCACGAATTTCAGTAGCCAACGCATCCGTCATAAGCACACCTTTACGGGCATGCGAAAAATCAACCAACCAACGTAGAGCTAAAGCAATTTGACGACTACCACCAATCTCTAGAGGCACTTGATATGTTGCCCCACCTACCCTGCGGGACTTAACCTCTAAACGCGGACGTGCATTACCAACAGCCCTTTCCAAAACTTCAAGTGGATTTGACCCCTGATTCTCTATAGCTATTTTATCAAAGGCACCGTAAACAATTTTTTCCGCCACACTTTTTTTACCCTTTCGCATGGTAAAATTGACTAAAAGAGTAACCAACTTACTCCCGTAACGGGCATCAGGTGCTACATCTCGTTTCTCTGCTCTGCGACGGCGGGCCATATCTTGTTATATCCTCTTTCTAAAAATTATTTCTTAGCAGCCTTAGGTCTTTTAACACCGTACTTCGAACGACTACGACGACGCTTTTCAACGCCGGTTGCATCCAAAGCCCCACGAACAACGTGGTAACGAACACCAGGAAGATCCTTCACACGGCCTCCTCGAACCAAAACTATGGAGTGTTCCTGAAGGCTATGACCTTCATCTGGAATATAGGCAATAATTTCAAAACCATTGGTTAACCTAACTTTAGCTACCTTACGCATAGCTGAGTTTGGTTTTTTGGGTGTACGGGTATATACCTGCAGACAAACACCTCGCTTAAAAGGACAATTATCCAACGCCCGTGACGCTGACTTGTTCTTTATCTTTGTCCGCCCTTTGCGAACCAGTTGGTTAATTGTCGGCATTAATAATCCTGTAATCGATTAATATAAGAGCAAAAACACCCTTTTCCCACCAAAGGGGCGGGGAGAGTACCAAAACACATTTTCGATGCAACAGGTTTTTTAAACATTTTATAATCAATTACCAATTACACTTAAATCATCCCAAAAGTGGATTATCGAATATCGGTTCTTCCTGTTCTTCTTCCTCTATCTCTGGCGCATCAATTTCCTCCACCAAAGGCTTAAGTTTAACATCACGATGGAGGTTGGCACCTGTTCCAGCAGGAACAATATGGCCCATAATGACATTCTCTTTGAAACCCTTGAGATTATCTGTTTTCCCAAGAGTAGCAGCATCCGTAAGTACACGTGTCGTATCCTGAAACGATGCAGCACTTAGGAAACTATCCGTTTCGAGAGAAGCCTTAGTAATCCCAAGCAATACTGGTTGACCTTCAGCCGGCTGACCTCCCATTTTTTCTATTTCTTCATTCTCTGCTTCAAAAGTAAGTTTTTCAATTTGCTCACCCCATAAGAAAGAAGTATCGCCAGTTTCGGTGATACGAACTTTCCTCATCATTTGCCGTGCAATAATCTCAATATGCTTATCATTAATCGTTACTCCTTGTAGTCGATAAACTTCCTGCACCTCATTGACCAAATGATCCTGCAATTCTTTCGGACCACATACTTCAAGAATTTCATGTGGATCAACAGGGCCTTCTGTCAACTGCTGACCTCGCTTGACCATATCACCCTTAAACACAATGACATGCTTTCCTATTGCAATCAGATGTTCTTCCTCTTCCTCTGATTCGACATCTCTTATAATGATGGAACGCTTACCTCGCACAGTCGAACCGAAATCAACCACTCCATCTATTCTAGAAATTTCAGCACCATCCTTAGGCTTACGAGCCTCGAATAATTCTGCCACACGAGGCAAACCACCTGTAATATCCTTTGTCTTTGATGCCTTACGAGGCGTTTTAGCCAACAAGCTACCTGCAACAATACTATCTCCTTCCTCAACAACAATATGAGCCCCTGAAGGAATTGGATAGTTAGCAATCGGTTCTCCTTTGCTATTTTCTACTATTACCTGCGGATGCAGATCTTCCTTATAATCAATAACCACCAATGATAACTGGCCGGTAGCCTCATCCATTTCCTGCTTAATGGTAACACCCTCAATAATATCGTGAAATTTAATGGTACCAGCCTTCTCTGAAATAATCGGGACATTGTAAGGATCCCACTGAACGAAAACCTCTCCTTGCTTAACCTTACCGCCATCTGGAATAGTAATCACAGAGCCTATAACGATATTATAACTTTCAAGCTCGTCTCCCGTCTTTTCGTCGATCACGTATACCATGCCATTTTTATTTAGTATAATATTATTACCATCCTCCAATTCTACCTGACGAAGGTCCTTATATTTAATAATACCATTATTACGTGATTCAATTTGCGGCTGTTTAAAGACAGAGGATGCTGTACCTCCTATATGAAATGTACGCATTGTTAACTGCGTACCAGGCTCACCAATCGACTGAGCAGCTATAATACCAACTGCAGTTCCCATTTCAGCAGGCTCACCAGTAGCCAAATTGATGCCGTAACATTTTTGACAAACTCCTCGCTTCGATTCGCACGTTAATACTGAACGAATTCGTACTCGATCCACACCAGCATCATCTATTGCTTTAGCATGAACTTCATCAATGACTTGACCTGATTCACAAAGATATTCTTCTGGATTAACTGGATCTGGAATATCTTCAACAGCGGTACGACCTACAAGGCGGTCCTGAAGTTTGACCACTTCATCCTCTCCCTCGTAAATAGCATGACGCCAAATACCATTTGTAGTTCCACAATCTAACTCCCAAATAATAAGATCCTGCGAGACATCTACTAACTTACGCGTTAAATAACCAGAATCAGCTGTTTTTAATGCTGTATCAGCTAAACCCTTACGAGCTCCATGAGTTGAAATAAAATAATCTAATACGGTAAGACCTTCACGGAAATTGGCCAATATCGGTTTTTCAATAATATCTCCAGAAGGTTTAGCCATAAGACCACGCATGCCTGACAATTGACGAACCTGCTGGCGATTTCCGCGAGCACCAGAATCCACCATTAACCAAACCGGATTAAATTCATCACTACCGCCATTGTCATCTAATACTTTAAGCATAACGTCTGCAATCTGATCAGTGCAATGAGTCCATATATCAATCACCTTGTTATAACGTTCACCAGGAGTAATAACCCCACGTCGGTATTGTTTATCAACATCGGCTATTTGTTTGTGAGCAGTTGCTATTTCCTGAGCCTTTTCAGATGGGATAATCATATCCTCAAAACCCATCGAAATTCCTGCCTTGGTAGCTTCTGTAAAACCAAGCTTCTTAAGCTCATCCAAAACTTTGACAGTTTGATCATGGCCACAATATTTGTAACAATTTGAGATGATGTCACCTAAGGCACCTTTATTGACAACAATGTTCGGAAAACCTATCTCATCAGGCCAAATCTCGCTGAATACAACTCGACCAACGGTGGTTTCAATAAGTTTACTAGTAGAATCAGCATACGGGGTATCCTTTCCAATGTCTGGATTAGCCATACGCACCACATCATGAATACCTAACGCACCATCCTCAAACGCAAATAAAACTTCCTCCTTAGAACCAAACAAACTTATGTGTTTTTGTTTCTTTCGAACTACCTTTCTTGGCTCAGCAGTTAAATAATAACAACCAAGAACAATATCCTGAGATGGCGTAATAATAGGCTTACCACTTGAGGGTGAAAACAAATTGTTAGGAGCCATCATCAAAAGACGAGCCTCCATCTGAGCCTCAACAGACAAAGGCACATGAACAGCCATCTGATCGCCGTCAAAATCAGCGTTATATGCACTACAAGTTAAAGGGTGTAACCGAATTGCTTCACCCTCAATCAATGTTGGTTCAAATGCTTGTATGGACAGTCGATGCAAAGTAGGAGCACGATTAAGTAAAACTGGATGTTCCTTGGTTACCTCTTCTAGAACATCCCAAACTTCGATGGTTTGACGCTCAATCAATTTTTTCGCAGAACGAACAGTATGAACATATCCTAAATCTTTTAAACGTCGAATAATGAAAGGCTCAAAAAGAACCAATGCCATTTTTTTCGGTAAACCACACTGATGCAACTTTAAGTCTGGCCCAATCACAATAACAGATCGACCCGAATAATCGACTCGCTTGCCAAGTAAGTTCTGACGAAAACGACCGCTCTTACCTTTAAGCATATCACTCAACGACTTAAGAGCTCGGTTACCTGCACCTGTAACAGCACGACCATGACGCCCATTATCAAATAAAGCGTCAACCGCTTCCTGCAACATACGCTTTTCATTACGAATAATTACCTCTGGCGTTTTGAGTGCTAAAAGATTCTTTAAACGATTATTTCTATTAATCACACGTCGATAAAGATCGTTTAGATCGGATGTAGCAAAACGACCACCTTCAAGTGGCACCAAAGGACGCAAGTCTGGCGGAATAACCGGAAGCACAGTCAAAACCATCCACTCGGGGCGGCTCTTGGATTTAATAAAACCCTGATAAACCTTAATACGCTTGGCCAATTTCTTGCGAATCTGTTTACTACGGGTCTCCAACATGGCCTGCTGTAATTGATCAATACCAGCCTCAAGATCAATCATTGCTGCAGCATCATAAACCGCCTCTGCACCCATCTTTGCTATGAATGCTTCTGGACCATAAGTATCTCGAGCCTCCCGAAATTCCATCTCGGTAAGCAACTGATTCTTCTCCAAAGGAGTATCACCAGGATCAACCACAAGATAGTCTTCATAATAGATTACCCTCTCTAAATTGCGCGCAGTTACATCTAAAACCAAACCTATGCGCGAAGGCATACATTTAAAAAACCAAATATGTGTCACAGGCACAGCCAACTCAATATGCCCCATACGCTCACGACGAACTCGTGCCTGAGTCACCTCTACACCACAACGATCACAAACCACTCCTCGATGCTTAATACGCTTGTATTTACCGCAAGAACACTCCCAATCTTTTACTGGGCCAAAGATACGTTCACAAAACAGCCCACCTTTCTCCGGTTTAAAGGTACGGTAGTTTATCGTCTCAGGGTTTTTAACCTCACCTTTCGACCATGACCGTATGGATTCTGGCGATGCAACTGCAATAGCAATATGATCCACATGGTTAACTTTTTCGAGTCCAAGTAATTCGCGAGAGGATTCTGATCCAAGTAAATCGCTTGAGGATTCTGTATCAATCATTTTTAACTTCGTTTAATAGTTTCTGGTTTGCCTTTTTGTTTATTCCCCTAAAAATGCCTCAGGCAATGCAGTCTCAACCTTGGCTTGCTGTACTGGATTATTGTAACCAACTGTTACATCCAGACCAAGTGACTGCATCTCTTTGACCAAGACATTGAACGATTCCGGTATGCCCGCCTCGAGCGCATGGTCTCCTTTAACTATGCTTTCATAAATTCGAGTACGACCCTGTACATCATCAGATTTCACTGTCAGCAACTCCTGTAACATATAGGCAGCACCATAAGCTTCCATTGCCCATACCTCCATTTCTCCAAAACGCTGGCCGCCATATTGCGCCTTACCACCGAGTGGCTGCTGAGTAACAAGCGAATAGGGTCCTACTGCACGAGCATGAATCTTATCTGCAACCAAATGCCCAAGTTTAAGCATATACGTGTATCCGACAACAACCTCTTGATCAATACGCTCTCCCGTGTGCCCGTCATGGAGATAAGCCTTCCCGTGTGCAGGAAGTTTAGCCTCCTTAAGGTAGTTCCTTATTTGCCCCTCTCCAATTCCATCAAATACAGGCGTTGCAATCTTAATACCCAGTTTTTGACAAGCCCAACCCAAGTGAGTCTCAAAAACCTGTCCCACATTCATTCGAGATGGAACACCAAGTGGATTAAGTATCAGATCTACTGGTGTACCATCTTCTAGGAATGGCATATCTTCCTCAGGAATAATCTTAGCTACAACACCCTTATTGCCATGACGCCCAGCCATCTTATCACCAACCGACAACTTACGCTTGGAAGCTATAAACACCCGAACCGACTTAACTACACCAGAATCTATTTCATCTCCTGCTGCAACTCGATTTGCCTGTTCTTTATGTTTGGATTTAAGATCTTTAAACCTCTTTGTAAAGCCACTGATAATCTCCAAAATCTTGTTCTTAATAGGTGAAGGATCAATCACTATTTTATCATAAACCTGCGAAAGCTTGCGAAGTAACGTCTTAGTGATTTTTCTATTGGCTGGAATTATCACCTCACCAGTATCTGAATTGGTAACATCCAAAGGAATCTTTTCACCTAACAAGATGTTACTTAAATTCTCGGTTAACTGTTCATGAAGTTCACTTAATTCCTTCTTGTACTCATCTTCCAACTGCTTAGCCTGTTTCTTGGCTTCACTTTCTTTGGACTTAGCAGCCTTTTCATTCTCCTTCTTTGCTGAGACTTTAACATCCATGACTTTACCGTATACACCCGAAGGCACTTTAAGAGAAGAGTCCTTAACATCTGCAGCCTTTTCACCAAAAATGGCTCGCAGCAAACGCTCTTCAGGAGCTAACTCCGTCTCACTTTTCGGAGTAATTTTACCTACAAGAATGTCCCCTGGCTTAACTTCGGCACCTATCCGAACAACCCCATCCAAATCAAGATTCTTCAGAGTTTCTTCTCCAAGATTAGGGATATCACGAGTTATTTCCTCGGGGCCAAGCTTCGTATCTCTAGCAGCCACTTCATATTCAGCAATGTGAATTGATGTATAAACATCATCCTTTACAATACGCTCACTGATACAAATCGCATCCTCAAAGTTGTATCCATTCCAAGGCATGTAAGCGACCAAAACATTACGGCCAAGAGAAATTTCTCCATCTTTAGTACATGGACCGTCTGCGATAACGTCACCCTTCTTGATTTTATCACCATTGTTAACAAGCGCCTTTTGATTAATACATGTGCCTGCATTAGAACGATGGAACTTACGCATCGTATATACCCAACAACCTTCGTCAGGACGATGCTTAATCTTCCTCCTACCTTCAGGAATTTTACCATCTTTGGTAATGACAACATGATCGGCTGTTACAGATGCAACCACCCCATCAACTTCAGAAGACACAACTGCATGTGAGTCTTTGGCGACCTTAGATTCCATTCCTGTGGCAACAAAAGGTGATTCCGGTTTTAACAAAGGCACAGCTTGACGCTGCATATTAGACCCCATCAAAGCGCGATTCGCATCATCATGCTCTAAAAACGGAATCATGCTTGCAGCCACCGACACCAATTGCTTTGGCGACACATCCATGTAGTCGACTTTATCTGTAGACCGATCAATAAAATCACCACGAAACCGGCATGTTACCATGTCCGTGGTAAAATTACCCTTATCATCAATAGGCTGGTTAGCTTGAGCTACATAATATTTCTCTTCAAGATCCCCCGTTAGGTAATCAACTTTCGAAGTCACTCTTCCTTTAGCAACCTTCCTGTAAGGACTTTCAATGAAACCAAAATCATTAACACGAGCAAAAGTAGCTAAGCTTGCAATCAAACCAATGTTCGGACCCTCCGGAGTTTCAACTGGACAAATACGCCCATAGTGAGATGGGTGCACATCACGAACTTCAAATCCCGCTCGCTCTCGAGATAAACCACCAGGACCAAGCGCTGAAAGTCGTCGCTTATGGGTCAACTCAGCTAAAGGATTTATTTGATCCATAAACTGGGACAACTGGCTTCGGCCAAAGAAATCACGTACTACGGCTGATAACGCTTTCGGATTAATCAATTTTGCAGGAGTCATGGTATCCAACTCTTGATCAAACAAAGTCATACGTTCCTTAACTAAACGTTCGGTTCGAGCTAAACCTACTCTACATTGGTTAGCTAAAAGCTCACCTACGGTACGAACCCGGCGACTTCCTAAATGATCTATATCGTCAATTGTGCCATCACCTAACTTGAGTCGTAGTAAATACTTTGTCGCCTCAATTAAATCCTCCTTCATCAATGTTCGAGAACCGTCATCACCTTTAAGTCCTAGTTTCTGATTTATCTTATACCTACCTACACGGCCAAGGTCATAACGTTTCGCATCAAAAAACAGACGCTTTACCAGCGCACGCGCATTAGCTGGCGTAGGAGGATCACCAGGCCTTAGACGCTTGTAGATCTCTTTCAAAGCCTCCTCCTCATTGTGAGTAGGATCTTTTGCCATACAACGAATTATCAATCCTTCATCACTAGAGACATCAACGATCTGAATTTTTTTAACCCCCAACTCACCTATTCGCTTTACTACTGTTTTTGACAGAGGTTCAAAAGCTCGTGCTACAACAATTCCCTTAGACGGCTCTACCAGATCACTTATAAGGACTTTATCCTCAAGTCTATCCATTTTCTCCGCCTTTTTAATACTAACCTCTTGAATTTTGTAAAAAGTATTCAACAGCGACTCATCACTGCTGGTATCTTCTCCTTCAAGAAAATTGATCGCACGAAGGAAGGTGGTTATCAAAAATTTCCTCCGACGTTTCTTTCTGTCGAGGTAAACATAGAGCATATCGCTTGTGTCGAACTGTGCTTCAAACCACGAACCGCGATCTGGAATGATACGAAATGAATTTAGAGTCTTTCCATTAGGATGTTTGGTTGCCTCAAAAGCAACACCCGGCGAGCGATGCAACTGACTAACAATCACCCTCTCAGCACCATTGATAACAAAACTTCCCTGCGGAGTAATGAGCGGAATCTCCCCCATGAAAACACGCTCCTCTTTGGTGCCTTTTTCATCTTTAAGCTGAAAGATCACATGCAAAGGAGAACCATAGGTCTGGCCATCATCGATGCACTCCAGCCAGTCCATTTTAGGGGCTCCAATTTCATAGTGATCATACCTTAGAACAACCTTCTCATCATAACTCTCAACCGGAAAAATCTCATTAAACACAGCTTCCAATCCGGTGTTCTGTCGTTTCTCAGGACTAACTTCCGCCTGAAGAAATTCATGGTAAGAATTCACCTGAACTTCAATCAGGTTTGGCGGGGCAATGATTTCTTGAATCTTGCCAAAGTTAATACGCTCTTTTGCTAAGGTAGCCATTTATATTTTAGGGTTTAGTTCTCAGCTTTTCGCTGAGAGTTCTCAGCTCTTCGCTGAGAAGTGTTTGAACAATAAAAAACGAGGAACACTCTCCCTTTTTTACAAAAGGGATCATCTCCGTCGACGTCCAGCCGTTTAAGGCCTTAAAAGTTTTCTTTTTTCCCAAAAGTAGGAATTGCAAAAGGCCGGGGGCACATGACCCCCAAACCCAAATGCTTATTATTTAATCTCGACGGCGGCTCCAGCCTCCTCGAGTTTTGTTTTAGCGGCTTCGGCGTCGTCTTTAGACACACCTTCTAATACCGCTGTAGGGGCTCCTTCAACTAGGCCTTTAGCTTCCGCTAAGCCCAAGCCGGATTTAACTTCACGAACAGCCTTAATTACCTGAATTTTTTTGCCTCCATCACTAGTAAGGACAACATCAAATTCCGTCTTCTCTTCGGCTGGTGCTGCATCACCTCCGCCTCCGCCTCCGCCTGCAGCAGCAACCGCAACCGGGGCAGCAGCGCTGACGCCCCATTTCTCTTCTAATGCCTTGACCAAGTCAGCAGCCTCAAGGACCGATAACCCGCTCAACTCTTCTACTATTTTATCTATGTCTGCCATTGTATCAACTTAGTTTCGTCGCTCTCAGAGCCCTGAGAATTTCAGTACACAGCCGCGCACCGACGAGTTACTCTTGTTGCTTTTCTCTTTCTCGACACTCATCGAGAGAGAAAATTCAAAAAATCTTTCTAATTCTCTGCAAACTTTGCCCGAACAATTCGAGCCAAACTGGATCCAGGTTCCGCCAAAGTACGGACTAGTTTTCCAGACGGCGCTTGAATAGTACCTAAAATCTTAGCTCTCAACTCATCCAAAGATGGCAATTCAGCCAATGTTTTTATTTGATCAGCATCAAGTCGCTCATTATCAAGAAAACCAAAATGCCACTCGGGCTTTTCGAATTCTGCCTTAAAATTTTTCAGAACCTTTGCAGCTGAAGTGATTTCACCTTCTCCCGTAACGGCAGCTACTTGACCCATCACTTCTTGACCAAGGTCTTCAATCCCAGTTTCCTGAACTGCGATCTTAAAAATAGAATTTTTAACAACATGCAACTCAGCTTTTGAATTGGCCAACCGGTCACGCAATTCCTCAAACTCGTCCACCTTCAACCCCTCATAATTAACTACAATAAAATAAGGACTATTGCTAAGTCGGTCGACGTATTCTTTGGTAATTAGTTTTTTCTCTTCGCGCATTTTTCCTTCTCCAATTTATATTACAATCCCTTCAGTACTTCCCGTAAGTCCAACGGAATCCCCGGACTCATGGATGATGAAAGGACACAGTTATCAATATACCTTCCTTTAGCAGCTGAAGGCTTAGCTTTAATAATAGCATCTATGATTGTTCTTATATTTTCCACGATTTGGTTCGAAGAAAAAGAAACCTTGCCTGCTAAAACTTGTACATTTGCACCCTTATCAAGTTTATACTCAACACGGCCAGCTTTTACTTCCTGAACTGCCTTCGCAGTATCATCTGTAACGGTGCCGGTCTTAGGATTAGGCATAAGACCACGCGGACCCAGCACACGACCTAATTTACGCACCTCAGTCATTGCCTCCGGAGTCGCAACAGCTATATCAAAATCAGTCCATCCATTTGTTACTTTTTCAATATATTCCTCAAACCCAACAAATTCTGCACCAGCCTCCTTAGCCGCATTAGCTGCCTCACCTTCCTTCGCAAAGACTAGAACCTTTACCTCCTTACCACTACCGTGGGGAAGTCTAACCGTACCACGAATCATTTGGTCAGTCTTACGAGGATCAATAGTCATCCTGAAGGCAATTTCAACTGACTCGTCAAATTTTGCCTTTGGAAATTTACCTAATAACTCGGCAGCATCAGCTACTGAATAACTTTTTCCTGCCTCGAGCATCTCGAGTGCTTTCTTGAATCTTTTACTTATTTTTTTGGGCATTTTTCTGGGCACGGTCCAAACGGGCTTGTTTAACCCTCCCGTTGTCTTTCAAATTTAATCCACAACTTCAAGGCCCATGGAACGAGCGGTCCCTGCAATCATTTGCGCAGCCATCTCTGGATCACGAGCGTTTAAATCATTCTTCTTGGTTTCTACTATTTCCAGTAATTGAGCTTTCGTCACCTTACCTACCTTCTTTTTGTTGGGTTCACCGGAACCGGCCGCTATCTTGGCTGCTTTCTTTAGTAGCACCGCAGCAGGTGGTGACTTGGTCACAAAGGTAAAAGACTTATCCTGATAAACCGTAATTACTACCGGGATCACCAGACCAGCCTGATCTTTAGTTGCTGCATTGTACTGTTTACAGAACTCCATGATATTTACACCATGCTGGCCTAATGCTGGACCCACAGGAGGTGCGGGATTCGCCTGCCCTGCAGGGATCTGGAGTTTTATATAGCCGGAAACTTTTTTCGCCATACTCGTTATTATTTCAATATTATATTCTAGTGTCGAACAAGGAAGACCATTACCCCTTATCAACTTCCCAATACTCCACATCGACCGGAGTATTTCTACCAAAGATATTTACCGTAACCTTAAGTCGACCTTTCTCAGGATCTATCTCCTCGACAATTCCATTATTACCCTCAAAAGGACCATGATTGATCTTTACCGTTTCATTTATCTCAAATTCCACCTTAGGCCGCTCAAGATCTTCGGAATCAGCTATACGAAGCTTGATGTCATTAATTTCACCATCTGGTGTTGGTTCAGGCATATCCCCGCCTACAAATCCGATAGCTCCTGGAGTATCTTTGATAAAGTTCAATGGTTCAGGAATAACCTTATCGTCATCGTCTCGCAGATCGATGTGAATAAACACATAACCCGGAAAAAGTTTCTTCATTGAAATCTTTTTCTCGCCACCACGAACATCAACTACCCTTTCCTTCGCAACAAATACTTCCTTAATGAATGCACCCATCTCTTCCGCATCGATTCTCTTATTGATGCTATCTAGCACCTTCTGCTCCTGACCGGATAAAGTATGTATAATATACCAAGCGTGCGCCATTATTCTATCTATTAACTGGTTACACCGCCTTTTGCTAATGTCTCTAGAAGAAATTTCTGAATAAACATATCCCCCAAAAACAAGTCAGCCAAAAATGTAAATAGACCCAGCAAAAAAACGGCTGCCAAAACCATCCATGTAGAACCATTAAGTTCTTCTCTGGTAGGCCAAGAGCATTTAACTAATTCCTCTCGCGTTTGAAGAAAGAAAAATCGAATTCGATCCAGCAACCCCTTTTTCTTAGCTATAAATAGAATAACTAAAAGTACGGCTCCCCATATTAACCATGAAACTGGAAGAGGGCTGCCTACTCCAGATGTGTTCGGATCTACGCTACCTCCTGGCTCAGCCACAGGCATCTCCGTAGTCGTATTCGACACATCCGACGAAGTGCTATTATTTGTCTCATTCATGTGCGAACTTTGTTTTTATTAGTTCTTCCGTCATTTGGCGGAGGGGGAGGGATTCGAACCCCCGGAAGCTTTCGCTTCAACGGTTTTCAAGACCGCCGCATTCGACCACTCTGCCACCCCTCCGGTGTGGGGTTAATTTC
>MDTE01184907.1_pt1 | contig 26411 bp, 23 predicted proteins | sample 811231 | NCBI WGS metagenome assembly MDTE01 (sample SAMN05326651, study PRJNA326480) | marine metagenome | isolation source: seawater | place: Indian Ocean: Red Sea | collected 2010
ACGCAGAACCCTGTGGAGCAGGAAGGTACCTACCCGCTCCCCGAAGCACAGCTTGACCGTTTCATGTTCAAGATGTCCGTCGGCTACCCCGACCGTGCTGACGAGGACGAAATCCTCGCCCGCCGTATCAACCGTGGCAAGGACGCTGTTGACGTTGACGTCATCACCGACCCCGCCCGTGTGATCGCCATGCAGCAAGCCTGTGAAGACGTCTACGTCGACCCTGCCCTGCGCATGTACATGGTCGAGATCGTGTCCCGCACCCGCGAGGACCCACGTGTTCTCGTCGGCTCCTCACCCCGTGGTTCCCAAGCCCTGCTCAAGACCTCTCGAGCAGCCGCTGCCCTCCGAGGCCGCGACTTCGTGACCCCCGACGACGTGAAAGCCATCGCTGAACTCGCCATCGCCCACCGTATCATCTTGAAGCCTGAGCACCAAATCAAGGGCCTCGAAGCAGGAGAAGTCATCCAGACCATCCTGCGTGAGGTTCCCGTGCCCACGGTTTGAAGCTGAACCTTCGCACAACGAGGTGAATCAAACATGTGGAGCCGTAAGTCAGCCATGCTTGGCAGCCTAGCCGTTGCCATGTATTTGCTTGGCTTGACGCTCCGAAACACCCAACTCGTCACGATTGCCGTGGTTATCTTCGTGTTCCTCACATGGGCTGCACTCCTGGGGAACCATGCGGATGTTGCATCGAGCGGTCGTCGTGCCGAAGAGTGGAGTGGAGAGGAAGGCGTTGCCCTCGGCAACGTCGTCGCCATGCGAAAACTGTCCAGCGCTCGCATGTTTGAAGACGGTGAACTGAACGTAACATTGCGGATGCAAAACACATCATCGCTACCGAAAATTTTGGAGGTTCGCGACCGTGTTCCCGAGGTCATGCGCATCAAAGAAGGGGCCAACTACATTCTGATGGAACTTGGTCCCCGCCGTGAGACGTTCATTGAATACACCGTTGAGTGCCCGCTTCGTGGCTTCTACAGCCTCGGACCTGTCACCGTCAGAATTCAGGACGCCTTCGGTCTGTTCCACAAGGAAAAGGAACTGCACGTGTACAACGATTTCCTGGTGTTCCCGAAGATGGAGGACCTCAAAGAGACGTTCGTCAAATCCCGTGTGCCGAAGATCTTCACCGGAGCGGTCAACATTCGACAGCCCGGTCCGGGTTCAGAATTTTATTCGCTGCGCGAGTATTTCGAAGGCGATTCGTTCCGGGCCATCAACTGGTCGGCCTACGCTCGTTCGGGCAAGTTGATGGTCAACGAGCGCGAGCGCGACGCGGTTTCTGACGTGATCATCATCGTCGATTCTCGTGCGGTGGCTGAGACCGGCCCCGTGTCCCGAAACGCTCTGGTGTACTCCACTCGGGCCGCTGCTTCGCTGGCCAAGTACTTCCTTGGCCGCCGTGACTCGGTCGGTGTCATCGTCTACGGCGATGAGGTGGTCAGCGTTGACCGAGACACAGGAAAGAAGCAACTCTACGTGATCTTGACCAAACTCGCCGGCGCCGTTGCTCGGGGGAACATCCCGCTGCAGGTCGTTGTCAATCGCATTCTGCCGCACATCAACAAGGGCAGTCCCATCATCTTCCTGTCCAACCTCGAAGACGACCCCACCATCGTGAACGCGCTTCGAGACTTCCGGGCTCGGGACTTTGACGTGACCGTTCTTTCACCTTCGTCGCTCGAGTTTGAATTTGACGCCAAGCGCATTGACCGAACCGGGTACGAGGTCATGAAGACCGAACGAGACGTGCTCATTGGTGAGCTTCGTGGACTTGGCGTGAACATCATGGACTGGGAGCCGGACATGCTCCTCTCCACTGCCCTTGCGGGAGCACGAGGATTCTGAGGTGAAAAGATGACCATCAATCGACCGTCCGCCGACACCTCTCACCTCTACGACGGGAAGACCGTTCGCTCCTCTGCGCCGTCTCGAAAGAAGGCCGCCGGTCAAGTGGGCGCTGGAAGCGGAATCCCCGAGGATGCCATCCCCACCGTGGAGATTCCCGGGTTCATCGAGAGCCTTCTGGGCGGACCACTCGTTCCCAAGATGAAGTTCCTCCCTCCCGACAAGATGGTTCAGAACCTGCAAATTGGCGTCTACGGGGTGCTGGTTGGTCTGGCGTTCTTGACCTACATCATCTCGCCGCCTCAGGGGACCATGTGGTACATCCTCACCGGCAGCCTCGGCTTGGCCAACATCATGCAGTTGACCATCATCGCCTCCGCCACCGTTCTCGGCTTCATGGGAACCTTCAAGCGCGATGCACGCCTTTCTCTCGGGAGCAATTTGTTGTTCATTCTCGCCATTCTCCGCTTTGCATCGTCCAAGACCTCGCTGGCCCTGGACGTCGACATCGGCCCCACGATGCTGTCGGTGCTGGTGGTCGTGTACGCCGTGCTCCTCATCATGTATTTCGAACTCAGCAACGGCGTCATCCGCTATTCCATGCTCGACACGAGCATTCGGACCAACGAAGTCTACGTCATGAACCCCAAGAAAATCGTGGGCAAGTACCACCGGTCGTTGGTGATCAACCCCATCCTGGCCACCCTCCTCGCTTGGTTTGTGTTGTCGGCCAACACGATCCTTCCCGCCATTGTTGGAATCTTCTCCAGCGACACCGCCCAGCGCATGCGTGAATCGGTGGAACTCACGTCGGTTTACGGCGTTGCGCTGGGAACGCTGTTTGTGTTCGTCACCGTTGGCGTTCTCTTTGGGTTGAACTTGCCCACCCACCTGCAGCGGTTCCGTGAGCGTCAGGCCGAGTGATTCTTGCCCTGTGAAACCAGGCTCATCATTTCATCAAGCATGCGCGAGATGTCCACTCGGTTGGACAGCATGTGAATCGAGGTGACCGACTCGTACACCGGTCCGTCCGCCTGATTCGAGTCGTTGAGTTGACTGCGGAGGTAGTCAAGGTCTCGGCATCCAATGAACGAAAGCATGGCGGCGTAGTATTCGTACTCCACGGTCGAGGAGTGCTCTTGCACGATTTTGACTCCCTTCGAAACATCGTGCTGACGAAAGACAAACCGCCACTGGGTGTTGGTCGTGTCAAACGAACAGATTCGAATCCCGGCCTCGTTGAGCGCCTGCAGCAGGTCGCTGAGCGCCAAGGCGGCGTCCTGAGCGTAGCGGACCTCGGCGTTCACGCAGGCCACGCGGGGGATGCAAGCGATTCCCTTGATGGCCGGTTCGACCTCAATGTCGGGGCCGATCACGGTTTTCATCCCGTCTTGCTTGTAACCCGTCAGGTGGCGAATTTCGATCGGGATGCCCATTTCATAGACGGGCTCGACGGTGGCGGGATGGAGGATGGTGGCGTCAGCGTTGGCAAATTCCATGGCTTCTCCGTACCCGAGGTAGGGAATGGGCGACGATTGAACCCCCCATCGGGGGTTGACCGGGTAGATACCGAGCACGTCCTTCCACAACACGACGCGTTGGGCTTGAAGCAAGGCCGCCAGGGCGGTGGCGGTGTGGTCGCTGCCGCCTCGGCCCAAGAGAGCGATGTTGCCGTCAGTCCCCTCGCCGAACCATCCGGTTACCACCGGTACGCCGTGAAAGGCCGAGCGGTCGAGTTTGGCACGTGATCCCGCGATGTCGACCCGTGCGGCGGTGCCGGCCCCGTCGAGTTGGAGGCCGATGTCTTCGGCGCCCACTGGATGAGCCTCGAGGCCACGCAGGGACAAGCCGTGAGCGATGACCAGGGCGGACAGCCGTTCACCCGAGGCGAGGAGCCGGTTGTAGGCGAGTTTGTCGTCGCGGTCACTGGCGAGGGCGTTGAGCGATTCTTCGATGCCTCCGAGAACGCGTTGAAACACGTCGTAGAGCGGGGATTCAACCAGCGTGGGAGAGAACCGCAGGTGGTGCTTAGCGAGGTCGTAGACCAGTCGTCCAGCATAGCGAGGCTCCTGTGCGGCTCGCATGAGGCGGTCGGTGGTTCCCCAGAGGGCTGAGACCACGACAATGACCGGTTGGTGAGCGTTGGTGAGGATTTCAGCGATGCGCTCGAGGTCCGAAGCATCACGCAGGCATGAACCTCCGAACTTGTGAACCACCGGCAGCTCAAGCATGGCTGAACCCTCCTCGAACCATCAGGTCGCCCACCACCAGGAGCGCCATGGCTTCAACCACGGCCACCGCTCTCGGTCCGAGCACGGGGTCGTGGCGGCCTTTGACGAGCAGCGGTTCTTGCTGGTTGGTGGTGAGGTTCAGCGTGTGCTGGACTTGGGGAATGCTCGAGGGTGGCTTGAAGGCCACTCGAAGTTTGACCGGGGCGCCCGTTGACAAGCCGGCCAGAGCGCCGTCAGGTTGGTCGCCCAACAACACGGGTGCCTCCGCCGAGCCACCCCACGGGCTGTTGTGGTCGCTGCCGTGCATGGTTTGGACGGCAAACCCGTGGCCAAATTCCACGCCTCGCGCGGCGGGGATGGCCATCATCGCACGAGCGAGCGCCGGCTCCAAACCATCGAACCACGGCTCGCCAAGGCCGAGCGGAAGGCCGCTGATCGTCAAGTCGACCCGTGAACCGATGGAGTTACGCTGGCGCCGAGTGGTCTCAATGAGTTCGGCCATCGCTTTGGCAGCCTCGGGGTCTCGGCATCGCAGGGCCTCACACGTTTCGTTCGCCCATCGGGGCGGACATTGTTCGGTCGTTGTTGCCTCGATGTTCCCAACGGCACCAAGATGGGCCTCGACATCGATGCCTTGGCTTTCGAGCCACGTTCGTAGAACGGCTGCTACGGCCACCAGCGGGGCGGTCATGCGGGCGCTTGAGGTGCCGCCCCCTCGCAGGTCGGCCTCGCCCTCGGTTCGTTTCATCATCACGAGGTCTTGATGACCCGGGCGTGGGTGGTCGGGCAGGAAACTGTAGTCGCTCGAGCGAGCGTCTTGGTTGGCAATGTGGACCTCAATGGGTTCACCGGTGGTCATACCGTCAACAACGCCGCTGCGCCATTCGACTCGGTCGTCTTCCTTTCGCTTGCTGCTGTACGTTCCACCGGTTTTGCGAAGGTTCATCGCTTGCTGCACCAGGTCTTCGTCAACCACAAGTCCAGCCGGCATGCCTTCAACCAACGCGCCGACAAACGGGCCGTGGCTTGACCCCCGAAGGGTGATGCGCAACAATTCACCAAGACGCATGTTCATGGTGCAACAGGAAGAGGACTCGCTGGCCCTTTTAGAAGGTGTTCACTCATCACTGACGTTCGCCGTGCGAGAGAGGAAGGTGGTTTCCAACAGTTCAGCCTCAGGGTATCGCATACCGTACCAGGACTTGATGCGCTCGAGCGTCGGGCCTTGTTGACTTGGGACGACGATCACAAGGGCGGGACCCGACCCAGAAATGCCCGCTGCTCTGGCGCTGTTCATGAACGAATCGTTGGCCATTTTCCGTCCTTCAATGTCCCGCAACGCCGCCACAGTGCCCCTTCCGTTCCAGGTCATGGCGACCAAGGGGTTGTTGGTTTGGAGAGCGGCGAGGGCTTCCTGAAAGGCGGTGAGTTGGGAAGCAAAGTCCTCCAAGGTTGGTTGCTGTTCACGTGCACCTCGCAGAACCAGAAGAACCACCCAATCCTCCGGGTTGAGGCCTGCTTGGTCCATCAACACCCCTTCTGCGATGGGAGCCTGAACGTCGACCAGTTTCCAACCGGGTTCCAAGCAAGCCCATGCATCATCAATGGACCCCGTCAATGAAACGCCCGAGGCCATTTGAGCCTCAGCAGCCATGGCCACCAACTCGTGGTTTGAAGGATGGACATCGGTCGCATCGCCCAACGCTCGCAGTGCTGCAATGCAGGTGGCAGCCGAGGACTTCAGGCCCTGTTTCTTAGGAATGGCTGATTTGACACCCCAGTGCAAGTCCTCGAGCTCGTGTCCGTCAGGAAGCGGATGGCCGGCCCGAATCCACGATTGAAGCAGGGCATCGAGGACCCCGTCATCGTCCTCCACCGTGCGCTTGCTGGGTTTGTCGAGCAAGCGAACCACGATGCCCAAGTCAAGGGCCATGCTGGCGCCGTACCCCAGCGCTGCCGCATGGAGAAGGCTGCATGCACCGTGTGCTTGCCCCTTCCCTAACACCGCCATGACCTATCGCTCCTCGATGCCTCCTTGAATCGGAACTCCAACGTGCCTTGCGTCGTGTCCTTCCCACCCGAGGACCACGTGGTTCGGGCGAAGGTCGGTTACCGCAACGGCGCCGGAAAGTTCTGAAATAAGGCGGACTGTTTCCGCTTGTTGCATAAAAACATGAGATGTATTAGCATTTTGCCGCGTTTTGTTGATGGTTTCGCCAACGATTTTCACCATCGGTCGTTGCTCGATTTTGATGCGCCCCAGCACCACGCCGCGCGTGGTCCCATCGGTGGTCACCGCCAGAAGCGAGTCGCCTGATTTGAGTTCGGCCATGTACTTGGTTGAGCCGTCGCTCATCATCACGTAAGCGTGAGGCGCGCCGGCGTTCACCCTGAACGGGCGAGTCGGAACGAATGTGGAGGGGATGGTTTCGCTGTGAACCAAAAAGAGGGTGGCTGCACTTGACCCCACCAAGAGCCCCTCGCCCTCTGAAAAAGACGACAGGAAATCGAGGCAGTATCGGTCTCCGACACCAGCCGGTTCCACGGCCAACACCCGCAAGCCTCGAAGGGCGAGGGCGTCGGTGGAGGGACCCGAAACGGTCTCGTGGTCTTCCCCCCGTTCCTTTCGCTGGGCTTTGACGCTCAAGGCTGCTTCGAGCAGGGCCGGCTCATCTGAAACGACCAGGGCATCCACGCCTTGCTCCAGGGCAAAACCGGCGCCTTGGGCTTCAAGCGGCGTGTTGATGATGGCGGCGATTTTTGTGTGGCTACCGCTGCGGTGGGCGATCAGGTTTTCAAGCGGGATCATCGACCACGTCTCGCACTCAACGAGGATCCATTCCACGGTACCGAGGTGACCGATGCCCGCTTGCTGTGATTCGCCGTCCTTGATGTAAACGTGGGCGCCAATGACCGTTGTACCCTCGTGAAGGATTCCGTCCTTTACCCGCAGATGGGTTTCGTTGGTGCCGGAATTCAACACGCGGTCAACACCTGCCACCGCTGGGGCACTTTCGTTGGATGGGCGGAGCCAGATTTCCATGCAACCATCTCACAAACCGACGGCGTTCATCGCCGCTTCGGCGGACGCTCCTTCGTGAACCATCATCACCAGTGCCTTGGCCATGGCACCGGGGTTGTCATGGGCAAACACTTGGCGGCCCATGCACACGCCGCTTGCACCTGCCGACAGGGCCTCCTCGACCATCGAAAGCACCGCCGACGTCTTGCCGCTGGCGGGCCCGCCGGCCAGCAACAGAGGAATCGGAGCGCTGGAGGCAACTTTCGCGAACGAAACGGCGTCTCCGGTCCACACGCATTTTGCGGCGTCGCACCCAAGTTCAAACGCAAGGCGAACAGCGTGGGCTTGCGATTTGGTGATGTCGTCCGGCTGATGGTTGAGATGCGGTCCTCGGGCGTAGACCATGCCAAACGCTGGAAGGCCGGCGTGGAGGGCTTGGCGGTTCAGTTCACCCGTGCGCTGGACCATCTCGGCTTCGTGTTCGCTTCCCATGTTGATTTGGCTTGAGACACCAAGGCCGCCTCGTAGCAGGGTCTCGTCGGCATGACCGACCATGACTTTGTTGTTGACGTCGGGGCCGGCGTGCCGCGTGGAGACCGAATAGTGGACGACCATGTTGGTCGACGTCCCATCGCAGAGGTGAGCGAACGCACTGACGAGCCCTTTCTGGGCGACGATGGCGTCAACACCCGCTTCGATGAGGTCTCGAATCAACGTTTCAGGGTCTTCGAGTCCCTCGGTGGGATAATCGGATGCACCGTGGTCAATGGGAATCCAAACCCCTCGCCCGTTGGGCAGAAGTTGGTTCAGGCGTTCGCCTTTGTCCATGATGGCCCGAGGTTGCCGTGTTCATCAAAGGTTTGTTTGGAAAAACTGCCTTCAAAGCTGAGACCCGGCCCACACGAGAACGGCCTGCTCAGCCGACTGAAGGTGTTCTTGGAAGGTTGAACGAGCGATGCCGAGGAGGTCGGCGAGGGCTTGCATGGTGATCGCTTTCGGGTCCTCGTAGAAGCCGTGTTCGATGGCCAGCGCATAGCATTCGTGCTGGCGAGGCGTGAGGGCCTGTTCGAGCCCGCTTTCATGGGAGCGAATGTCGCTCACCCGAACGCTGGCGGGCGGGAAGAACGCTTTGCTCATTTTGACGAAGGTCGAAATGGCGTCGGGCAAGCCCCTGACCGTGAGCGTGAGGTTGCCCTCCTCCAGCACGGTGGGCGGCATGACGTGGATGTTGCCGGTGGACGAGGCCAAACAAACGAGGGCGTGGGTGTTCCACACCACCAAACCTTCTCCTTCACGGTCGCTGAAGCGCTGTTCCACCTTGATGTACGAGATGCTGTTGAGGTCATCGGCGGTCTTTCCTTCTTTGAACGACGGGAGGATGACTTGCCGGACCCCGTCAGGCGTGATGAGCAGGTTGGCCACAAAGGTGAGGTTGTCAACCACGTCGTTCAGTTCTGAAAGGTCGGTTTCGGCGAGGGAGGCGGCTTCCCATGTCAATGAGACCTCACGCATGGAGATGCCTCATCTTCTCTCGTTGTTATGCCCTTTGGAGGCCTCACATCGTCGGTCAAGGCAAAACGCATGATTCAAGTGGTGGTTCGGCGTGGAAGGGGTATGCCTTTGGCGGACTACGTGCTCACGATTGCCCTCGGCGGTGGGTTCGCTCTCGGTCTGATGTTTATCGTCATGCGTCGCGAGGCGCAGGTCAACCTGCAAAGCGGCATGATGGCTGAGGGCCTGCTTCAGCAGCACTCCGGCATGGGATTTGGTAAGGCCAAAAAGAACCTCGACCGTAAATTGGCCACCATCCAAGACTTGTTGCGACAGCAAAATCAGGGCGACCGGCAACTTGCTGAGGAACGGTTCAATCAGCGCCGTCGAGAGCAAGCGGATGCGGAAGAAGCAGCCCGACGGCAACGAGAACTCGATGAAGCGCAACGCCAATCCGAACTGGAGGAGGCTCGTCGACGGCAAGAGGACGAGGCAGCGCAACGAGCGGCCGAACGCGACGCCGAAGAGGCTCGACTGGCAGCCGAACAAGAAGCCCAACGACAAGCGGAACTCGCCGAGGCTGAACAAGAGCGCCTTGACGAGATCGAAGCCGCTCGTGAGCAGGAAGTGCTCGAGTCAAGGCAAGCGGCTCAACGGGCCATGTCCGAACTTCGAGCACGGCTGGAGCGGGAAGGTGCGCAATCCTCTGACGTTCAGATTTCGCTGATGTGGAACAATTACAACGACCTTGACCTCCACGTTCTGTGCCCGTCAGGTGAGCGCATTCACGGCGGCAACAAGACCTCCAACTGCGGCGGCGAACTCGACGTGGACGCCAACGTCCGTGCTGAAACCCGAAAACCCGTGGAGAACGTGTTCTGGGAAGAAGGAAAAGCCCCCGCTGGCAGGTATCAAGTGTACGTTCACTACTACAAGAAGCACAAGAAGCGACGAAGCAAAGACCCCACCAAGTTCAAGGTGATCATCAACCAGGGCGGCGACCCTCGCGAGTACAACGGTGAACTCTCAGCTGGCGACCCCATCATGCTCGTGGCAGAGTTCAACCTCCCCTCCCCAGAAGAGCGAGCTGAAGCTCGCCGCGCCCTCGAAGAAGAATTGAGAGCCGCCGGCATGGACGTCCCCGAGACCCAAGCCGCCATCGCCGAGGTCGAAGAGGCTCGGCAGGCTGAAATTGAAGCAGCAGAGGCCGCTCGTTTGGCGGAGATCGAGGCCGCTCGTGAACAAGAAGTCCTCGAGGCCAAAGAGGCCGCACAGCGAGCCATGGCAGAACTTCAGGCACGACTCGAGCGAGAAGGTGCCCAGTCGTCCGACGTCCAAATCTCATTGATGTGGAACAACTACAACGACCTCGACTTGCACGTTGTGTGCCCCTCCGGTGAGCGCATCCACGGCGGCAACAAGACTTCGGCTTGCGGCGGCGTACTCGACGTTGACGCCAACGTTCGCGCCGAAACGCGAAAGCCCGTCGAAAACGTGTTCTGGGAAGAGGGCAAGGCGCCCGCCGGAACCTACCAGGTCTACGTCCACCACTACAAGAAACACCAGAAGCGGAAGAGCAAGGATCCCACCAAGTTTCAGGTCATTGTCACACCCGGCGGCGAGCCGCTCGAATACAACGGTGAACTCTCGGCTGGCGACCCCATCATGCTCGTGGCAGAGTTTACATTGCCCTCCCCTGAAGAACGTGAAGCGAACAAGCGAGCCCTTGAGGCCGAGCTTGCAGCGGCCTCTCGCAGTTTTGACGAAATCGGAAACGAGCCCAAAGTCGACGAGGAAGCCTTGGCTGCCGAACTGTCCGACGAGGAGCCCGTAGGTGAAGGGTCTGAAGAGGCAGGAGAGCCTGAGGAAGAGGATGCCGAACTCCCAAGTGCCCCCGATTTGGATGCACTGGCCGGCGAGGATTGACCTCACGAAATAATGTCGTCAAGGCGGTCCGCATCCACCGCTTTCCGAATGGAGCGAGCGATGCGACGGCCGGTTGACATGAACCGTTCGTTGATGTCGGAGTAGGGTGAACCCCCCACGAAGGGGTTGGAGCCTGCAACGATGCGAGCGCTGATTTCAAACACCTTGAATTCCAGCTGGTCCGTGACGATGGTTTCCAAGCAGAAGGGGCCGAGCATGCCCCTCGAACCTTCCTCGAGGTTGTAGGATGCAGCGACCGTACCCTCGGCCATTTCAAAGGCTCGTGGCAGCAAGGATTCTCGGATGACCACGGGTTGATTTCCGGTCACCACAAACGAGGGCTCAAGGGACATTTCACGCAAATCACGAAGGGAGCCGAGTTTGTAGAATTCGTCAACGTTGCTTTCGTCCCGGCGGTCCATCGAAAGAAGTTCGAGACGCCCCAGGTTCTTGCCGGCGTGGGCACCACGGCCCTGCACCTGATATCCGTCCTCGGCCGTCGGGTCGAAGAAGAAATGGAGGTAGTATCGGCAGCCGAGCACGTATTCCTGGATGGTGAACTCCTCTTCGATGTCCACGTTTCGTCGGAAATCACGGTAGTCGCGGGCGATGAAATAACCGCGTCCACCTTTGGCGCCAGCGTATTTGACGATCACGGGGCCGTCGATGTTATGCGGGTCCTCCACCACTTTGGGCATGGTGCAACCTCCGTCCTCAAGCCACTGGCGTTGGAGTGCGCGGCTGCTCTCCCAGTGGAGGATGTTTCGATTGCCGAAGGTGGGGACTTCCAAGTTCCTGAAATTGTTCGCACCGAGGTATTCGACCAGTGAGCCGTGGGGGACGATGATGACGTTCTTTTCTCGGAACCATTCGGCGTAGTCGAGCATTTCCCGGTAGTCTTCCAGCATCAGCCATTCGTCAGGGTCGGCGCCAGGGAAGGCCTTGTAGAACCGGCGTCGGTTTTCACCCACGGCAATCCCCAAGGTTCGGAAGCCCTCCTGCCGTGCACCGTGAAGAATTTGGAGGGAGGAATGCGAGGCAACAACGCCCACGGTGATGGCATTTTTGTCATAGCTTTTCAGCCATTCCTGCACCGTGGATTGAGGTACGCCCATATGGAGTGGTTTCGTACTCGCTCTATGAGTATTATGTCAGCACAGGTTGTGGATGATGCATCGAATGACCCCCGAGGCACAACCCGTTCTTGACGCAAGGTCTGCTTAGGGCGATGAACGAGTGAAGGATTCATGGGGTTGTTTCGTCTCGTTATCGGCATGGACGAGGCTTCCCCGCCTGCTCGCATCACGTACGGAGGCTATCTGCGCCTCGAGGAATTGCTTACCCTTCAGGACGGGCCTGAGGGCTACAATCCTGCTCCATGCAACGACGAGCTTCACTTCATCATCGTGCACCAAACCTTTGAGTTGTGGTTCAAACTCATCCTTCGCGAACTCAAAGAAGCCCGCTCGCTCATGGACCAAGACGCCATCGAGGAAACCACCATCCCAAGCGTGGTTCATCACCTCGAGCGCGTCAGTGAAATTTTCCGTTTGCTCGCCGACCAGTGGAAGGTGATGGAAACCTTGTCTCCACAAGACTTCCTTGCGTTTCGAGACCGACTCGGGACCTCCTCGGGTTTCGAGTCTTGGCAGATGCGTGAGATGGAGGTTCTGATGGGGCTTGACAACGAGCAGCGCCTGGGTGGCATGGACCCGCTCGCGCACATGCAACGCCTGGCCGACGAGGGCAAGGTGCCGGTTGCTGCCCTTAGGGACTTGGAGGCGACCTCGTCGGGCCCTTCGTTGAACGACGTGCTCAATCGATGGCTGTCCCGCACGCCCATTCACGGATCGTCGCCCGACCATCCCGGGGATGACACCGTGGTTCAGAATTACGTCAAGGAACATTTGGAGGCGATGCGCGCTCACGGAGAGGAGGTGATTGCGCACATGGTCTCCATCGGTCACGGCGATGAATCAACCGTTCGACCGAGGATCGAGGCGGCCGTCACCGCTGCGGAGTCTTTCCTTCTGCCTGACGGAACTCCTTCCCGCCACCGAGCCGGGTTGCTGTTCATTGAATCTTACCGGGAACTGCCGTTGCTTTCATGGCCACGCCGCCTCATCGACAGTTTCGTTGACCTCGAACAATCGATGCTTCTTTTCAGGTCGCATCACGCCAGAATGGTGGAGCGAATGATCGGGCGCCGAATGGGCACGGGCGGTTCCAGCGGCGTGGATTATCTCGACGCCACGACGAAATACCGAATGTTCGTCGATCTGTGGGCGGTTCGCACGCTGTTGGTCAAGCGAGATGCGCTTCCCGACATCGACGACGTCGCCTTCTACGGCTTCGCCTCCAGTTCGACGAATCACTCGTGAGGGTCAATGTCGATGGGAATCAAGTGATTCTCGTATTCGTAGAGGGCGATCTTGAGCGGGTCGAGCACGAAACGGATGTTGGCTTCCTCGAGGCCGTAAAGCGAAACGAGTTCCTCCTTGAATTGTTCGCGGAGCACGTCTTCCGTGGCGTAAAGCGGTGCACCCATGCCGATTTGGAGGGCGCGAGCACCAATGATTCGAGCGCGTTCAAAGCGGGTGTGTTGGCGTGCTGGCTTGACCATGAGCAATCACATGCGAGAGACTCGCAGTCGTCCGACATGGCAACTCTTTTTGAACCTACCTCACTCTTCTGACCCGTTTTCTTCGCTGGTCGTTTCACTGCGGCGCCTTAGCAACCGGACATGGCTCACGATAGCGGGAGCCAGCGCTAACATCAGCAGCAGGGTCACCAGCACCGGGAGAAGCGCATCGTTGTTCAGCGCCTGAGGCTGAGCAATCTCAGGTTCGGTGTTCAGGTCAACCTGGCCGGTGGGGGCCAACGATGCCACGTTCAGGGTTCGAACCCCTTCCCGTTCGAGAAGGACCACCAACGTGGTGTTCTCGGCAAATTGAGATGAATTGAGCGCCAGTTCTCCAGCCTGTGCGTCCACCGCATGATGACGATAGGCGACCGATGGATGGATGATGCCGCTGGTTTCGTGGGGAACGGGGGCCGTCAACCAAACGGCAACCGTGCCGTTGACCGAGGCGTTCCATCGCAAGGTTTCATTGGAAAACTCGACCTGTTGAAGGCCGCCCCATGCCGGGCCTTCGGCGTCCAGGGTTTCGTTCATGTCCATGGCTTGGCGGGTGCCGGTCAGGAGGTGTTCACCGTCGATCACCAGCGACGGAAGAAACAGCAAGCGGTAATCAGCATCGTTTCGCAGTTTTGAAGCCGACAGAAAGGTGCTGTCCTCAGGCGATGGATGATGCTGCAAAACCACGTGATGGGGGTTGGTCAGGTTTCGCAACTGTTCGCTCACCTGTTCGCAAGGTTCGCACCAGTCGGCGCTGAAGTATTCGATGAGGTGGTCCGGTCGATACCCCTCGCACGTGCCGTTCCCGAGGCAGGTGGCGTCGAGAACTGCGGCATCGAGGAGCGCACCGCTCCCGTTGTCCGCTTCGGTGTCGGCCGGTTCCGCTCCGACCGGCAACAGCGCCAGCATCATGACCGTGCCAAGCAGCACCGGCCACGGTCGGGAACCCATGTACAGGGGGGGAGGCATTTGTTCAAAAGGGGTCTCCTCTCACCTGCCAACATGGAACCTCCGTGGTGGCGCCGTCCATCCACCCTTCCGTTGGTCCTCGCCGTGATGGCGCTCCTCATCGTGTCGGTGGGCGGTGCCATTCGAATCAACGACGCTGGCGAATCGTGTCCGGAGTGGCCAACCTGCTTTGGCACGTGGCATTTCGTGGTCTCGGAAGACGACCAAGCGGCTTACTGGGAGGCCAACCCCGACCAGATCGATTCGCGAGGCGAAGACCATCGATACACCGTGTTCCAGATCTTTGTGGAGTGGTTTCACCGCATGCTCGTGGGCGTGATCGCCGTCCCAATCGTCTACAACGTGCTGGCGATGAGGAAACGACGAGAACGCTACGGGCCCAAGGTTGAACGGGCCGCACAATTCTCGGCCGTGCTGCTGTTGATTCAAGCCACGGCGGGCTACATCACCGTTCGCTTTGACAACGCTGACTGGACGGTTGCGCTCCATCTGTCCTTGGCGTGCATCTTCACCGCAGGTTTGTTGTGGCAATACATGGCGATGCGGATCAGGGAAGGGGTCTCGTGGGGCTTCCTTCGAGCACCGGCAGAATTTGTGGCCGCGCAATCGGTTCGCGTGCACTCAATGACGGCAGCCGTGGGGCTCCTTCTCGTCCTGGGTGCATGGGTTTCGTCATCGGCGGGAGGGCAGTACAACCAGAGCTGTTCCGTGGGCTTTCCAAACGGTTGGCCGAAGTGCCAAGGCTCGTTCCTGCCTTCGCTTGATGGACCGGGTATTTTCATTCAGATGATTCACCGATTCGGTGCGCTGCTGGTCGGTTTGGTGTTGGTGTTGGGCGTGAGCAACCTTCGCGTCGCCTCCCGGCAAGAACCCGGAAGCGCCGAGCTCGTTCGCTTGGCTGAAATCACCACGGGCGTCTGGATGCTGAACGTGATGGTGGGCGGTTCCTACATCGTGTTTGCCAAGGTGGGTGATTTTCCAGAATGGCTTTCTCTCTTGCATTTGGTGGTTGGCGTGGGCGCCTTCATCGCCGCCGTTGTGTTGATGTTCGCCACGCGATTTGCACGGTCACACCCAGCACACGGCGCTCCCGAGGGTGAGGAGGAATGAGTCAGACGACCGACGCGTCCTCCGTACCTCACCCGGGGACGCTGACCGTGATGATGCAACTCATGAAGCTACGCGTCATCGTCCTGCTTCAAATCACGGCTTTGTGTGCGATTTTGGTCCATGACAGCCTCGCACGCCACGGGCTCTTGGACGTTGAGCGAACGTGGGAGCAAACGCTCTGGGTGTCCCTCATCACCGTCGTGGGTGGAACGCTTTCTGCAGGTGGGTCAAACGCCATCAACATGTGGTACGATGCAGACATTGACCCCCACATGCGGCGGACCATGAACCGTCCCGTTCCGCTCGGGCACGCCACCCCGCAATTCGCCCTTCTCTTTGGTTCCACCATCGCCGTGCTGGGCTGCAGTCTCTTCCTGTTGGTCAGCGCCAAGGCAGCGTTTTGGTCGGCCTTTTCGGTCCTGTTCTACGTCCTCGTTTACTCCATGTGGCTGAAGCGCCGAACCCCACAGAACATTGTGATCGGCGGTCTTGCAGGCTCAACCCCTCCGCTCATCGGCTGGGCGGCGACGGCGGGCGATTCCATCGCAAGCACCAACGTGTTCGACCTTGGCTCTCCCATTCCATGGATGCTGTTCTTCCTCATCTTCTTGTGGACGCCGCCTCATTTCTGGGCGCTGGCGCTTTACAGATCGGGTGAATACGGAAAGGTCAACGTCCCGATGCTCAACGAGGTCAAAGGTGCAGAACACACCCTCCTGCAGTCCAAAATGTACTGCGTATTGCTGCTGATGCTGGGTTCCGTGCCGTGTTTTTGGCCCGAGTCTGGCTTGCCGCTTTTGTGGGCTTTCGTCTCCGGAGGGCTGACCCTGTGGTACGCTGCTTCGGTGTGGGCCATCGACCCTCACGAGCCCTTCGACGAGAACGGGCGCATGCCCAAGGCTGCGAAGTCCTTTTTCAGGAGCCTGTTCTACTTGGGATGGATGTTCCTTTCCTTGGTGGTGATCTCCTTCATTCCTCCGGAATGGCTCGGTTTCTTGGGCCCGCTGTGATGCGATTTTGCCCCGCCAAGGAAGAGTGCCAACCACCGTCATGTTGATGAGCGGTTCGCCGGTGGCCGACCTGCGAGCGGCAGTCGCATAGCCTGGCCATTGCGCTGGATTGCTAATCCAGTGGTGTCTCACCTCGGGAGTTCGAATCTCCCCTGCCGCGCCACTTCTCACTCGAAGAAGTCGTCGAAGTCCATGGTGGCGGCACTGTTCCGCTTACGGGCTTCCATCACACGCTTGAGCCGCTTTCGCTTCTTGAGCAGCACGGGCAGGAGGATGAAATTCAGCACGATGGTGGCCAGCAGGGCGATGCCAGAGAGTTGGAATTCTTCCACGTCCATGGCGTCGTTGAGATCCTGCAACCAGGGCACGCCCAACGGCGGCTCCGGCGGCTCTGGCTCGGGCGGGATGAGGTGTTGGTTGTAGGCCCACCAGTCGTCTTCGATGTGAACCCGTTCGATGTTGTCAGACGGATAGTTCGTTGTCATCAGTTCGTTTCCAACGCTGTCGATGGGGGCGAAGATGTAGTAGTACGTCCGGTAGGGCTGGATGCCGTCTCGGTCAAGCCCGCTTTCAATCAAGGTCCCCTGTTCGCCCGGCGACCCGATCAAGCCGCTGACCAAAGGTTGGATGAATCGGAGGTTGACGTCATCTGGGGTGGTCTCCACACGGTAAACGTTCCACGTGACCTCGCCCTGTGCTTCATGGGCTGGCCACGTCCACGTCATGGTGGCCTCGTAGCACAAAGACCAGTCCTGCTGCTGCTCGAAACATGCTTCATCGTTGGTGAACCGCCACGTGTGGCTGAGCCCCTCAAGCGTGGTGGAGGGTGGGATGGCATCTCCGCAGACCTGGGCGGCTGCACCGTCCACGCGTGTGATGTTGGCGTGCAGGAGGTTCGCGTTGCCTTCCCGGTCGATGGGAATGATGGCGTAGGAGGCGCAGATGCCGGTCTCGAGCGGATCGGGGTCAATCCAGATGGCGGTGTCAAGCGGGACCGAGGCGGCCAGCGAATCCAGGGTCAATTCCTCCCAGATGTTTTCGTTGATTCCACCTGCCGTCTCGGGGAAGACCGTGGTGCCGGAGATACCAGCAATCCTGTACAGGTTCCATCCGCCGACGTAGGGGTTGGCCAAATCGCCGGTTCCCGTCCAGTTCAGTTGGATTTGTCCACCCGTGAGTTGCGTCCATTCCACCCCAACGGCGGTGACGTCGGGCGTTGGCAAGACGCCCACGAGCAGAATCACGCCGTCCTTGGTCATCGAGACGTCGACCTGTTCAAAGTCGGGGCTGACCGTGTAGGTGTCAACGCCGTCGAGGAATTCCCATGTGACGCTGTCGGCATGAGGCAGGTAGCGTAGTTCAACGGTCGAGAGGTCGATGTTGTCCGGTAGAATAGCGGAAAGATTGAGCGTCACGTCCAAACTCCGCAGGCCGGGGTCGTCCGCTGATTCGGCTTCAATGTCGAGGTCGATCATCATCAGCGGGGAATCGCCGCCTCCAATGCCGTAATTTTTCCCGAGATGAGGCAGCATCATGGTGTAGGTGCCTGAGGCCTCCTCTTCGGTGATGGCGGAGCCCGTCATGTACGGTTCGTTGACGGCGACCGAATTCAGGACGTCGAATTCGACGTAGGCGTATTCGGTTTCGCCCCACGGGTCGGTGACCTGCAGGGTGAGGTTGTGATGCCCCAAACCAAAGGCTTCACCCGTCCGATTGAGCATTTGGCCGTGGCCCCAGATGTAGAACCCTTCACGCCATGTAAAATTGAGCGGTTGGGAGGCGATGGAGCCGTAGCGTGCCACCAATTCAACGTCGTCGCTGGTGAGGTAGACGTCGCTGTCAGAGTTGGTTTGCACGTAGGGATTGATGGGGCCGACTTGGACGTTCACCGTGAGTTGGTAGAGGTTGTCGCCCATGCGAACATCTTCGCCGTTCTGGTAGATGGTCGGCATTTGTACTCGGATGAGCCGGTTGTTCCCGGTGGTCGTCATGTTGAAGCTGCAGGTCGCGGTGTCGCTCGGGTGCATCAACGGAAGGAGGCACGTTTCATCCACTTCAAGCTCGTACTGCGAGTTGTAGACCTGATAGGAGACGGACACGTTCTCCACCGTCATGTTGCCGTGGTTTGCAAAGGTGGAGATGACCCGGTCGGTCCCGTAGTAGAACTGGGACGATTGTTGGCTGTGGCTCGGGTACACGTCCAGCACCTTGAGGTCGATGCTGTCGTTGAGGACCAACTCAAACGAGGCAAGGTTGTTCCAAGGGTTGAGATCACCGTACGGATTACCGGTGCTGCTGAACAAGCCGTACTTGAGCAGGTAGCGCCCTTCTTCATCGTGGTTGAAGGCTGGGAGGTTGATGTTGTAGGGGTCGGTGCCGCCCCATGCGGGGAGGTTGGAGACGGTTTTGTAGGCCTCGTCGAGCATCATGGTGTCGTCAACGTCCCAAAGTTGCCAGCCAAACTGACCCGAGAACGTGCAAACGCCGCACAACGTCGATTCGCCCTTGGCTTTGAGAACGTAGTCCGTGCCCGTGTTGAGCACCTGCTCGTCGTCGTAGACGGCCAGGTTTTGGAGGTGAGTGAGAGGGTTATGGTCGGTGTCGGCCACCACGTCCACGAAGTCGCTGGTCAGGTTGATGTTGAAACGGAATTCATCGTCTGCAGCGACCTGATCGTTTTGACTGAAGGTGTAAATCATCGTGAAAATTCCTTCAGCGCTGGCTCCGGGGGTCCACGTGTCGGATGAATCCACCGCAACGGCGGATTGCCCGGGAATGTTTCCAATGTTGAACTGACCCGTGTCGTCAAACACGGATTTGCACTGGGCCACGGTGATGTCACCCTCGCAGGCATACCACGTGAGGGTACGAGTGGCCCCCGAGGCCGAGGCGTAGTAGTTGGTGACCTCGGCGGAAAAGTCCAGCGTATCAAAGGCGGAGTACCACGCATCCGGGCGCGGCGAGAGACTGTCGGTGATGCCGATGGAACCGGGGAGGGCGGCGCTCGAAACGGGGACGGTGGCCAGCGCACCCAGCGATGAGAGCAAGAGCATGATCACAAACCCAAGGCCGGTTCGTTGCTTGGAGGTCTGACGTGGCTTGCGCTCGCTCATCACGCTTTCCTCCCGTCCGTGATTCAAAGACTCATCGCTTCGTGGGCGCCCCTTCCGTCCAAATTTCCCGAAATCGGCCCATCCCATCGAGGCCCGATGCAGGGTGGATTTTCCAACAAAAAGCGGCAACCTCATGAATTGTGCGCCGCTTGCTCGGTCCATGCGCAGGGCGTCCCTTCACAGCGAACGGGACGAAGGGGCGTTGACGGCCGTGATCGAATTCCTCTCAGCGTTCACGCTGTTTTTGATGATCTTGACGGCGTTCCTTTCCCTCGCACAACTGCAAATGGGCTCAAACGACCCTGCCGTGGACCGTCTTGACCGCGCCGCTTCCCTCGGTCTTGACCGACTGACCTCGGGCGAAGGCTGGTTCGTGCCCATGGATGAGGGACTTGATTACACCAATTCCACAGCGGACTGGCATCTGGCGTCCGCCGATGCCCTCCACGAAGGTCGTGTTCAACCCGGTTTGATGCTGCATCACAAATTGGACATGCATCGAATTTCCGCCCTGCACAACGTCACTGAGGACGGTATGGCGGCCGGTTTGGGGTTGGACGACGACATGAGCCTTCATCTGAGCATTCGTGTGCTTGAAAGCGACGACCCTCAACGGGTCGGTTTGTCGCTGTTCGACGGCGGAACCGAACGAGGCACGGCACCGTCAAGTTCGACGGCCTACCGCTCATTCCAACAGGACGGGGAACGGTTCAGCGTCGTGTTGGAGGTTCACGATGGAGGACGAAAAAACAACATTCTCGAAATCACCGAGGTGATGGTTCGGCCGTCTTCTTCGGGGCCCGAATGGATTGAAATCCACAACCCCAACGACTTTGCCATTGCGCTGAGGGGCTGGTCGTTGAACCACACCTCGGGGTCCGTTTCGAGCAACCTTCTGCTCCAGAGCGGTGTCATCTCGGGTCAATCGCTTTCCTTGTTGACCGGGGACCCCTCTTCACAGGTGGCCGGTAATGCCAGCCACGTGCTCGATCTTGGGGCGCTGGGCTTCCTCGGCGTCGGCCAAATTGACGGCCTTTCAAATCAGCGCGGTCTTCTGAGTCTGCGCTACACGCAACTTGACGAAATCACGCCAGCCGACGTCGTTCGCGTTGAATGGGGCGTAGAGGACCTCTTCTTGGTTGCGGGCCAATCGCTGGTGTGGGACGGCAACGACCGGTTCAGTTCATCTTCCTGGAGCCTCGAGGACAACCCGACTCCCGGCGAATACGAGCCGTGATTCCATCCTCCGGCCTGCTCCACCGTCCAAACACTTCATCAACCCGGGGCGTTTCCTTCCCTTTGGTCCCATGCAGCCCACAAGCGTATACACCCGAGACCGTTGCGTGACGGGCATCCACGGATTGGATGAAATTCTACGCGGTGGCATTCCCTACGGTTCCACCGTTCTTGCGGCCGGCACGTGCGGTTCCGGGAAGACCACCCTCGGAATGGAATTTCTCGTCCGAGGGGCATTGGCCGGCGAAGCCTGCGCCCACTTCACGGCAACAGAACCCTCCGTGAAACTCCTCGAAAACATTCGCCAGTACGCCTTTTTTGACATGAACATGGTCGATTCAGGCCTCATCAACGTGTTCGACATGGACGTGCTGTATTCATGGCTCGGTCTTGAGAAAGCGTCCTTTGACCTTGACGACGTTCACGCCCTCATCAAATCCATCGTCGACATCGTCAACACCATCGGAGTTACACGACTGGTCATCGATTCGGTGACCACCTTGTGCTACAAGATCAAGTCGGAGCAACTGATCCGTGATTTCCTCTTCACCCTCGGAAAGAAGCTGGCCACGCTGGGCTGCACCACGATTTTGATTTCAGAGATCACTTCAGCAACAGAAAACGCTCACTGGTCTTCCTTTGGTGTTGAGGAAGCCATCGCTGACGGCATCATCGTCATGGGTGACTCGGAACGCATGGGGCACCTGCTGCGCTTCCTCCAGGTGGTGAAGATGCGTGGAACATCGCACAGTCGGGCGAAACACGCCATCGAGTTGACCCCGCTTGGTGTCATGTTGATTCCCATGTTAAAGTGGGGGTCATCCACCGACAATTCCTCGAGATGGGGGGCGTGACCATGTTTGAACTCGACCAGATGATCGCTGAACAACTCACGCAGGTGTCGTTGGGCAGCTCCGTTCAGGTGCGTCTCAGCTCGTCCAACGCGTTTGCGGTGACCGCCAGCACCATGATTCCACTCATGCAGATGTTTGAGATGGGCGGCGTCTACATCTCCGCCAGCCGCGGGGCCGTTGAAATCATTCAGGCCTTCGAAGCCATCGGGGTGGACGTTTCAGGCATTCATTTCCTCGACCTCGTTTCATCGGGCGTGCTGGGCGGCACCGACGTGCCGTACAGCAACATCACGTTCATCGACAGCCCCATCATGCTCGAGAGCATCTTGTTGCGCACGCTTTACACGTTGCGAACGGTGAGCAATCAACGAAATTTCGTGTTTTTGGACAGCGTGAACGCGTTGGCGATCTACAACGATGATCGCATGCTGGCAGAATACCTTCACACCTTCATCAACACCTTCCGTCAGCGCGAGGTTTTGTCGGTCATCCTCAACGTCCCCGACCAAACCCCGCCCTTGGTTCTCGCCAACCTTGACACGTACTGCACGGACCTGGTTGACCGAGGACAGGTGGTCCTTCTCTGAGGTGATTGAACATGGCTCGAAAGATGACGTTTGACCCCGAGGACGAGGACTTCTTTGGTTCGGTGGGCTCCTTTGGTGTGCCCAAGTTCGACAGCGAAATGCGAGGCGGTGTGCCCCGCGGCTTCACCATGGTGGCGTTTACCGAAACCGGTTCGGGGAGCGAACTCTTCGCAAAGCAGTTCACCTCGCCAGCGGAAGAGCCGGAAAACACGCTTTACATCGCCACCGACGAAGGTCAGCAAGAAATCATTCGAATTTTCAAGAAGTACAACTGGCCGTTGGACATCAATGTTCGAACCATTGGAGAGGAATACAACGCCAACGTTCTCGAGCGGGAGTTACTCGCCAGTCGATACCGGCTGGAGGGCTTCCAGTTGGACGACATTCAGCGTCTCGCTCAAACCCGATTCGTCGACGACAGCAGTCAGGACTACCTGACCGAAGTCACCAACGAAATCATGGGCCTCGGCCCCTACTTCCGGGCCGTCCTTGACAACCTTGACTTCTTTCTGCAGCGCGAAGACCCGGCCCGCGTGGTCTCGATGGTGCGCATGCTTCAGGCTCACGCGCAAATGGTGCGAGGGCTGCTCATGATTTCCGTCTCCACCGACGGCCTCGACCCGGCGATCAAGCAGGAATTGTCCTCCATTGCGGACATGGTGCTGTCGTTCAAGGTCCGAACCATCGGTACGGACTTTGAAAACTCGATGATCGTCTCCAAGTTCAGGAACGCACCGGAGAACCTGAAAATCCTCGTGTTCCGTGTTACGCCGGAGGAAGGCATCACGCCCGAAACCGTCGAACGTATCGCTTAGACGTCGGCGTGGACCAAACGACATGTCCAAAACGGTCGGGGGTTCGGTATCAACCATGGGGAAGCGCGCAGCCACCGGCGGCTTCGATGCGTCGGGCATTGATGCCGATGCGTGGGAGGTGCTGGAAGGCCAACTTGAGGCCACAATTCCCAACTACGACCGCGTCAACACGTGGATGACCTTGGGCCAAGACAAGCGCTGGCGGCGAAACGTCCGAAACCACGCCGAGCCCGGCATGAAAGTACTGGAGGTCGGGTGCGGTCCTGGCTCGTTTGCCGAAGATCTGGTCGGGATGGATTTGACGTGCCTTGACCCGTCCCCGGAGATGCTTGCCACCGCACAGCCGCGCGTCGATGCCGCCCGTGCGGCCCGTGGTGAAGGGCCCGCCGAATACGTTCAAGCCATCGCTGAAAACATCCCGCTGCCCGACAACACGTTTGACATGGTTTTCTGTTTGTTTTCCTTCCGTGATTTTCAGGACAAAGCACAGGGTCTCCGAGAAATTTATCGCGTGCTCAAGCCCGGTGGCCGCTTGGTGATCTGTGATGCAGGGAAAGCCAACAAGCTTCACGGGTTCTTCGGGTATCTGTGGATGAACAGCGTGGTTCAGGTCTTGGCGCGTCTCATCACCAAAGAGAAAAACCACCCTTGGAAGGGCCTCGCTGCCAGCTACACGCACTACGGCACCAACGGATACTATCGAAACATGATGCGTGAGGTCGGGTTTTCAAACGTTCAAGGTCGTCTTCTCTACCCGTTTGGTATGGCCAGCCGATTCCGTGGCACAAAGCCCGAAAACTGAGTCCAACAACGCACCCCGTTAGACTCTTAAACCCCCTTTCGGTGCCGAAATCAATAGGTGTTCTTCATGGGTATGTCCGAGGTCCTTCGAAGCATCAAAACGGCTGAACAGGAGGCTGAAAAGCGCCTCGCTGAAGCCCAAGAAGAAGCCTCAAAAATCCTTTCAGATGCTCGCCGAAAAGCCTCTGAAACGGTTCAAGATGCAGCGGATGAAACCGTCGTGTTGACCCAAAAAATCCTCGACGATGCACGCTCAAAGGCGCAGGGAGAGGCCGACCAGGTGAAAGCCACCGGCGCCCAAGAAGTCAGCAGCATCGAATCGAACTCAGCAAGCCATCAAGAAGCCGCCGTGAAGATGGTGGTTGACGCTCTTTCATCCCAGTGAGGCGGTACCATGTTTGACACGGTCGCCATGTCCCGTCTAACGGTCGCAGCCCCTGTTGATCGCATGGCGGACGTGTTGCGAACCTGCACCAACCTTGGGTGCGTTCACATCGAGTCCTACACGAACTTTGAGGACGGCGTGAACGTCGGTCAAGCCAGCGACTCCGACGAGGCCAACCACGTCAGTTCCCTGCTCGCCAAGGTGCGGGCCGCCATCTCTGCGTTCAACCCCGTGAATGCTGACGGGCCCGTGCCCCTCCGCAGGGTGAAAGAACTGCTCGAAGGCTCGTTCGCTGACGAGCTCCAGAAAGGCTTGGACCTTCTCGACACCCACCGAGATGCCGAAGCAGAACTCGAACTCCTTGACGAGCAAATCCACATCTTGCGACGCCTTGAACCGTTGAACATGGACCTCGAGTTGCTGACCGGTTCCTCTCGTGTCGAGGTCTACGTGGCCGAGACGAAAAAATCCAGCAAAGCCGCCGGCGTGTTTGGCTCCCTTCTGCAGAAGGTTGAGCTGGCCGCTGCCCCGGGCATTGTGGCCGCCGCCTGTCTTCCTTCCGAGAGCGCAGAGGTCCAGATGGCCCTGGGGGAGTTGGGCGGCAAACCCGTCCAAATCCCCAACATGGGCGGTGCGCCTGCCGAAGCCCTCAAGACGCTCCTCGCCAAGCGAAGCAAGGTTGAGGGCACCATGTATTCCGCCTCGGAAGACGCCGAGCGCTGGGCTCGCAACAACGGTCGAAACATTCTCGCCATCCACGAATACCTTGTCAAAGAGGATGAGATTCACACTGCGCCCACCCAACTCGCTGTGTCCGGCCAGGCTTTTGCTCTCGATGCATGGGTGCCCTCCTCCAAGGAAGCCGAAGTTCGTACTGCTCTCGGTTCCATGGCCTCTCACATCGAGATTGCATCGTACGTCAACGACCACCACGGCCATCACGACGACGACCATGACGATCACCACGACGAGCCCGCCCCGCCCGTTGCCCTTGAAAACGGAACCGTTTCCCGTCCGTTTGAGTTGATGGTTGGACTGGTCGGCCGCCCGACCTACGGCACTTTTGACCCAACCTTCTTCCTCATGTTGACCTTCCCGATGATCTACGGACTGATCTTGGGCGACTTCGGATACGGCTTCATCATCTTCCTCCTAGGCGTTTGGCTCGGTACCAAGCCCTTCGCAGCAGATCCTGTGGTCAAAAACGGCATCACCATCCTCAAGTGGATGGGCGTTTGGTGCATGATTTGGGGCCTCTTATTCGCTGAAGGCTTCGGCTTTGTCTGGGACAACACGGGGCAAATGGGAGACGCATCCCCTCTGGCAGGGATTTACGCTTGGACCTACAACAACATCCACTTCCCTGCCTTTGTCACGGACACCCTGAACATGGGCTACACGAAAATTCCGTTCCACCGTGCCACGTCTTCCCTCAGCGAGTACGTGCTTCTCTCGGTGTACCTCGGCGTCGCCCACTTGATGTTCGGGTTCATCCTCGGTTTCATCAACGTCGCCCGAGCTCACGGCGTGGTTGCAGCCTTCTTCGAAAAGGGAAGCTGGATGATCATCCTCGCAGCAGGCACGCTCCATGTCTACGGTTTCCTCACCACCGACCAAGGTGTGTTCGACCCCACGCCCTACGCTTTGGCCACGCTGGTCGGTGTTGGCTGCCTCATCATCGGCCTCGCCGTCTTCGAGAAGTTCGGCTGGGCCGGCGGTCTCATCATGGGTCCGATTGAGACGTTTGGCCTCCTCGCGAACACATTGTCCTACCTTCGTGTGATGGGCGTCGGTGTGGCTGGCGTCAAAATTGCCGAAGTCTCCATCTCGATGGGATGGGACTTGATGTGGTCCGGATCGGGTGTGGTCGCCGTGGTTCTCGGATTCGTCCTTTTCGTTTTCATCCAAGCCTTTGCGCTTGCGTTGGGCTTGCTCTCGCCGAGCATCCACGCAGCCCGTCTCCACTTCGTCGAGTGGATGGGCAAGTTCTACGACGGCTCCGGTCGGGTTTTTACCCCGATCGGCGGTCGCACCCTCCATACGGAGGGGCAATCATAGTCCCATGGACACAAAACTGGAGGTAGAAAAATGAACAAGAATACCCTGAAAATGAGCCTACGCACCCTGATCGTTCTGGCAACGCTCGCCTTGGTCGCCCAAGGCGTTGCTGCTGCAGAAGACACGACGACCGATTCTGGTGCAACTGACGGAATGACCGGCGACGTTGGTGTCGGACTTGCCCTTGGCCTCGCTGCCATCGGTGCAGGTTTCTCCCAAGCCGCCATCGGCAGCGCTGCTGTCGGCATGCTCGCCGAAGACGGCAGCAAGTTCGGTGTCGCTTTGATCTTCACCGCTCTCCCAGAATCCAT
>MDTE01083240.1_pt1 | contig 26409 bp, 25 predicted proteins | sample 811231 | NCBI WGS metagenome assembly MDTE01 (sample SAMN05326651, study PRJNA326480) | marine metagenome | isolation source: seawater | place: Indian Ocean: Red Sea | collected 2010
AAAGTGGGGGTGTAGCTCAGTTGGTTAGAGCGATCGCCTGTCACGCGATAGGTCGAGGGTTCGAGTCCCTTCACTCCCGCCACTTAATGATAATAATTCTCAATTTTTAAAATCACATAAGAAATTGGCCACAAAAAACGTGACTAATTTGCACTATTAATAAGCATAAAAATATCTATAAAAACCATCATATTAACTTAGATATTAAACTTTAATTTTATATATAAAACAACTATACTATGAATCTTTTCAGAATTTTCTTATTTAAAGATTAATACTACTAATTTTATGCTTGCGGATTTTTTAAAAGATTACTTACCAATAATTTTGTTCCTATTTATTGCTTTAGGTCTAAGTTGTGCATTTATATTATTAAATTTTATTTTATCTCCAAAAAATCCAGATCCAGAAAAACTATCTGCTTATGAATGTGGATTTGAGCCATTTCAAGACTCCAGAATGGAGTTTGATGTAAGATTTTATTTAGTAGCAATTTTATTTATTATTTTTGATCTTGAAATTGCATTTTTGTTTCCCTGGGCAATCTCATTAGGAAATATTGGAGTTCTTGGTTTTTCATCAATGATGATTTTCTTATTTATATTAACAATTGGTTTTATTTATGAATGGAAAAAGGGAGCCCTGGATTGGGAGTAAATTTATAAAATGAATAAGAAAATAGATCAAGTTCCAGAAGAGTTTAAACAATTAGCACAAGATTTCAGCAAAAATGGCTTTATTACAACTTCGTTAGATAACCTAATTAATTGGTCAAGATCAGGTTCACTTCATTGGATGACATTTGGACTCGCATGTTGTGCTGTTGAAATGATGCAAACTGCAATGCCAAGATATGATCTTGAAAGATTTGGTGCTGCACCAAGAGGATCACCAAGACAGTCAGATGTTATGATAGTTGCTGGTACATTAACTAATAAAATGGCTCCGGCTCTTAGAAAAGTTTACGATCAAATGCCAGAGCCAAGATATGTAATATCTATGGGTAGCTGTGCTAATGGAGGTGGATATTATCATTATTCGTACTCAGTAGTTAGAGGATGTGATCGGATAGTTCCTGTAGACGTTTACGTTCCAGGATGTCCTCCCTCTGCAGAGTCATTATTATATGGAATAATGCAGCTACAAAAAAAAATTAGAAATAAAGGATCTTTAACAAGGTAAAATGACAAAATTAGACGACTTAGAAAAAAAAATTAATTCAGAGCTAACCACCAAGATAAAAAAATCTGAAATTAAACATAACCAAATATATATTGAAATTGATAAAGAAGACTTAATTGATGTAACGTTATTTATAAAAACAAACAAAGATACAAAGTTTAGGCAACTTATTGATATTACTGTAGTAGATTATCCTGAACAAACACAAAGATTTAAGATTGTTTACCTTTTTTTGAGTCACGAATTTAACCAAAGATTGATACTTACATATTTCATTAATGAAAATGAACTTATATCATCTTTAACTTCAATATTTCCTGCTGCAAATTGGATGGAAAGAGAAGTTTTTGATATGTACGGTGTAAATTTTAAAGATCACCCTGACCTAAGAAGAATCCTTACAGATTATGGTTTTGAAGGTCATCCTTTGAGGAAAGACTTTCCTTTAACTGGTCATTCAGAGGTAAGATATAGCGAAGAACAAAAAAAAGTAATTAATGAACCTGTAAAACTAGAACAGAATTATCGTAATTTTGATTATGAAAGCCCATGGGAGGGAACAAAATATATCAAAGAACAAACTCAAGCAAATGACGAAAAAAATTAAAAACTTAAATTTAAATTTTGGCCCTCAACATCCTGCTGCTCATGGCGTGTTAAGACTAATTTTGGAATTAGATGGTGAGGTGGTCGAAAAAGCTGACCCACATATCGGCTTGCTGCATAGAGGAACTGAGAAATTAATAGAAAATAAAACTTACATGCAAGCAGTTCCATATTTTGATCGTCTTGATTATGTGGCACCAATGAATCAAGAACATGCTTTTGCATTGGCGATAGAAAAAATACTTAATATCGAGGTTCCTATCAGGGCTCAATTTATAAGAGTTATGTTCTGTGAAATAGGAAGGATTTTAAGTCATATTTTAAACGTTACAACTCAAGCTTTGGATGTGGGTGCATTAACACCATCTTTATGGGGGTTTGAAGAGAGAGAAACTTTAATGACTTTTTATGAGAGAGCTTCAGGTTCAAGACTGCATGCGAATTATTTTAGAGCTGGAGGTGTCCATCAAGATCTTCCTGCAGGTTTAGAAAATGATATTGGAAAATTTTGTGAAAATTTTCCTAAAATAATTAATGATTTAGAAAATTTACTTACTGATAACAGAATATTTAAACAAAGAAATGTAGATATCGGAATAGTAACTAAAGAGGACGCCTTAGATTATTCCTTTAGTGGTGTAATGATAAGAGGCTCAGGTGTGCCCTGGGATCTTAGAAAATCTCAACCATATGATTGTTATGAACAATTAGAATTCAAAGTCCCAGTTGGAAAAAATGGTGACTGTTATGATCGTTATTTGTGCAGAATTGAAGAAATGAAAGAAAGTGTCTCGATAATTAAACAATGCTTAGCAAAAATGGAAAAAGGTCCAATAAAAACTTATGATGGAAAAATATCCCCACCATCAAAAAAAGAAATTAAACAATCTATGGAGGCTTTAATTCACCATTTTAAATTATTTACTGAAGGATACCGGGTACCAAAAGATGAAATTTATACAGCTGTGGAGGCGCCAAAAGGAGAATTCGGAGTTTATCTTATTTCAGATGGTTCAAGCAAACCTTACAAATGTAAAATTAGGGCCCCTGGTTTTTCACATTTACAATCAATGGATTATTTAATTAAAGGCCATATGTTAGCTGATGTCCCAGCAGTTTTAGGATCTTTAGATATTGTTTTTGGTGAGGTAGATAGATGAGTTTAAAAAGACCGGCTAAAGAACAACCAGAAAATTTTGAATTTAATTCTTCTTCATTAGAAGCAGCTAATAACATAATTTCAAAATATCCAAAAGGAAGACAACAAAGTGCAGTCATGGCATTGCTATATATTGCACAAAAACAAAATAATAATTGGATACCGTTAGCAGCTATGAAATACATAGCGAAATTTTTAGATATGCCTTATATAAAAGTTTATGAAGTTGCAACTTTTTACTCTATGTATAATTTATCACCAGTTGGAAAATATTTTGTTCAAGTTTGTACCACAACCCCTTGTATGATTAGAGGTGCTAATAAGTTAGTTGAAGCATGTAAAGAAAAAATTTCTGAAAATGAGTCAGAGTTATCAAATGATAAAAATTGTTCATGGATGGAAGTTGAATGTTTAGGTGCCTGTGTAAATGCACCTATGATGCAAATTAATGATGATTATTATGAAGACCTTGATAAAGAAAAAACTTTAAAAATTTTAGATCAGATTCTAAAAGGTGAAACTCCAAAACCAGGTTCTTATAGAGGAAGATTAAACAATGCGCCTGAAAATAATAGAAAAACACTTATGGATATAAAAAATGCTTAAAGATCAAGATAGAATATTTCAAAATTTATATAATGATTTAGGATCTGATCTTATTTCATCCCAAAAAAGAGGTGACTGGGTAAATACAAAAGAATTAACAAATAAAGGTAGAGATTGGATAATTAACGAAATAAAAGACTCACAACTAAGAGGAAGAGGAGGCGCTGGTTTCCCAACTGGATTAAAATGGTCTTTTGCTCCTAAAGAGGTTGGTTCAAGACCACATTATTTAGTTGTTAACGCAGACGAGTCTGAACCGGGAACTTGTAAAGATAGAGATATATTAAGATTTGAACCTCATAAACTTATTGAGGGATGTTTAATTGCTTCTTACGCTGTTCAAGCTCATGTTTGTTATATTTATATTAGAGGAGAATATTTTGTAGATGGACAAAAACTTCAGGCCGCAATCGATGAGGCATATGAGAAAAAATTAATTGGTAAAAATGCAGCTGGAACCGGTTGGGATTTAGATATTTATATTCATTATGGTGCTGGAGCATATATTTGTGGTGAAGAGACTGCTTTACTTGAGAGTATAGAAGGAAATAAAGGTCAACCAAGATTGAAACCACCATTTCCTGCACTGATAGGTCTTTATGGATGTCCTACTATAATTAATAATGTTGAAACATTAGCTGTCGTACCAACAATTCTAAGAAAAGGTGGAAAATGGTTTTCTTCTTTAGGTAGAGAAAAAAATACAGGTACTAAAATTTTTTGTATCTCAGGTAATGTAAATAACCCCTGTAATGTAGAAGAGGAAATGAGCATACCTTTGAAAGAATTAATTGAAGTTCATGCTGGAGGTGTAATTGGAGGCTGGGAAAACCTACAAGCTGTTATACCAGGTGGTTCATCAATGCCATTAATACCAAAAGAAAAATGTGAAACATTAACAATGGATTTTGATTCTTTAATGGCTGAAAAAAGTGGATTAGGAACTGCAGGAATAGTTGTAATTAATAAAGATCAAGACATAATTAAATGTATGGCTAGGATAGCTAGGTTTTATAAACATGAGAGTTGTGGTCAATGCACACCATGTAGAGAAGGATCGGGCTGGATGTGGAGAATGCTTGAAAGAATGGCAAGAGGAGAAGCATCTAAAGATGAAATAGAAATGTTAGGCGATGTAACAAAACAAATAGAAGGTCATACAATCTGTGCATTTGGGGAAGGATCTTCATGGCCTGTCCAAGGTTTATTGAGACATTTCAAGGATGAAATAAAAAAAAGAAACAACTTTGATCCGGTTATAAAGGAGAATAAAGAAATACCTTATCTCGTAGATCAACACTTATTAGATAAAAATGCTTAAATTAAAAGTTAATGATATTGAAGTTGAAGTTGAAGAAGGATTAACTGTTCTTCAGGCTTGTGAAAAAGCAGGAGCAGAAATTCCACGTTTTTGTTACCATGAAAAATTATCAATTGCTGGTAATTGTAGGATGTGTTTAGTTGAAATGGAAAAATCACCAAAACCAATTGCTTCATGTGCTATGCCTGCAGCAGATGGAATGGTTATAAAAACTAATACTCCAAAAATAGAAAAATCGAGAAAAGGTGTTATGGAGTTTTTATTAGCAAATCATCCTTTAGATTGTCCTGTCTGTGATCAAGGAGGAGAATGTGATCTTCAGGACCAATCGATGTTTTATGGTATAGATAAATCTAGATTTAAAGAGAATAAAAGAGCAGTGCCTGATAAAAATATGGGGCCACTTATAAAAACTCAAATGACAAGATGTATTCATTGTACTAGATGCATTAGATTTGCCACTGAGGTCGCGGGAGTGCCTGAGTTAGGAGCTATTGGTAGAGGTGAAGATATGCAAATCACGACTTATCTTGAGCAATCAGTAAAATCTGAATTATCAGGAAATGTTATTGATCTTTGTCCAGTAGGTGCATTAACTTCAAAACCTTATGTTTTTGAAGCTAGACCATGGGAACTTAAAAAGACTGAAACTATTGATGTAATGGATGCAGTTGGTTCCAACATTAGAGTAGATACTTATGATTGGGAAGTGAAAAGAGTGCTGCCAATAATCAATGAGGATATTAATGAAGAATGGATTTCTGATAAAACTAGATACGCATGCGATGGACTATTAAACCAAAGACTTGATACACCATATATTAAATACAATAATAAATTCGAAAAGGCTTCTTGGTCTGAAGTTTATAAAATCATTAAATCTAAAATAGAGAATGTAGATAAAGATAAAATATGTGGTTTTGTTGGAGACTTAACAAATATGGAAACGAGTTTTATTTTCAAAGAATTTTTTGAGAGAACAATTAATACAAAAAAATATGATTTTAGATCTGCAAAAAGTGTAATTGATAATTCAAAAAGAGAAAATTATCTGTTTAATTCATCAATAAATGGAATTGAAGATGCAGACCTAATTTTGTTAGTAGGTGTAAATCCAAGATTTGAAGCGACAATGGTGAATGCAAGAATACGAAAAGCGTTTAAAAACAATAACTGCAAGATTATTTCCTTAAATGACGTAGGAGATTTGACTTATGATTATCAGGCTTTGGATGGTAAGACACAAACTATTAAGAATATATTTGATGAAGACAATGCATTATCTAAAGAAATTATTAATTCAAAAAAACCGATGATTATATTCGGAGAATCTTTTTTTAAAATTAAGTCATCGAGTTATTTATTTAATAAATTAGAAAAATTTTTTAAAGAAAAAAAAAAAATTTCAGATGATTGGAATCCTTTGAATGTACTATCGGCAGATGCATCAACTGTTGGAAATTTAGATTTAGATATTATTGATAGAAGTAATAAGATTTTAGACGAGTTACACGAAAATAATTTTGAAATTATTTTCTTACTTGGACAGGACAATTTAGATTTTAAAAAGAAAAATGAATTTATAATTTATCAAGGAAGCCATGGTGATAAGGGTGCAGAAATTGCAGATATAATTTTACCAGGTGCTGCCTTTACTGAACAATCAGGGTACTATACTAATTTGGAAGGAAAAATTCAAAAAGCTTATAAAGCATCTTATCCTCCAGGGGATGCAAAAGAGGATTGGGAAATTATAAATGATCTAGCCGAAGTAATGAATAATAGAAAACTTTTTAATGATAAAGATGAACTAGAAAGTAGTATGTTTAACTACTTGAAGATAAAACGAGATCAGCAAACTTCATTATTGAGTGATAAAAAAAATGAATTCAATTTTGTTGATGAAATTTTAAAGGTTGAATTTAAGAATTATTATTTTTCTAATGTTATTGCTCGAGCATCAAAAACAATGCTTGAGTGTCATAACTCAAAATTAGATTTTAAAAAAACAGGCACAGAGGGTTAATTAATGGAATATTTAAATATTATTTTTCAAGAAAGTTATAAAATTTTATTTTTATTAGTTCCTGTACTAGTTTCAGTCGCTATGATTGTATGGCTGGATCGTAGAGTTTGGGCTTTTGTCCAAAAAAGACAAGGTCCAAATGTAGTAGGTCCTTTTGGTTTATTACAATCTCTAGCGGATGCACTAAAATATATTTTTAAAGAAATAATAATTCCTGCCAGCTCAAATAAAGTAATTTTCATTCTTGCTCCGATTATAACAATGACACTAGCTCTAATAGCATGGGCTGTAATTCCTTTTGGAGCCGAACAAGTATTAGCAGATATTAATGTTGGAATTTTATATATTTTTGCAGTCTCGTCATTAGGGGTATATGGGATAATTATGGGAGGATGGGCATCTAATTCTAAATATCCTTTTTTAGGAGCAATAAGATCTGCTGCGCAAATGGTATCTTACGAGGTATCAATAGGAATTATTATTATAAATGTTTTGCTATGTGTTGGATCATTAAACTTAAATGATATTGTTATTGCTCAAGAAGAAATTTGGTTCGTAATTCCATTATTTCCAATGTTTATTATTTTTTTTATATCATCTTTAGCAGAAACAAATAGACCTCCTTTTGATTTACCAGAAGCAGAAGCTGAATTAGTAGCAGGCTACCAGACAGAATATTCAGGTATGATGTATGCAATGTTTTGGTTAGGAGAGTACGCGAATATTTTGTTAATGTGTGCTCTTGGATCAATTCTATTTTTGGGAGGATGGTTATCACCAATTGATCTTTATCCATTTAATTTAATACCTGGTTTTCTTTGGTTAATTTTTAAGATTTTATTTTTATTCATACTTTTTGCTTTAGTAAAAGCTATTGTTCCAAGATATAGGTATGATCAATTGATGAAATTAGGTTGGAAAATATTTTTACCTTTATCTTTAACTTACGTTGTTTTAACAGCAAGCTATCTTTTCTATTTTAACCTTTTACCAACAAATTAATGAAAATAACTAGATTTCTTAAAACAATATTAATGACTGATTTTATTAGTGGATTATTTATTGCCATTAAAGAACTATTTAAATCTAAAAAAACTATTAATTATCCATTCGAGAAAGGAAAAATTAGTCCAAGATACAGAGGGGAACATGCATTAAGAAGATATCCAAATGGTGAAGAAAGGTGTATAGCTTGTAAATTGTGTGAGGCTGTTTGTCCTGCTCAAGCAATCACAATTGAGTCTTCACAAAGAGATGATGGAAGTAGAAAAACTACTCGTTATGATATTGATATGATGAAATGTATTTATTGTGGGCTTTGTGAAGAGTCTTGTCCTGTTGATGCTATAGTTCAAGGTCCAAACTTTGAATTTTCAACTGAAACTCGTGAAGAACTTTATTATACAAAAGAAAAACTCCTTGATAATGGAGATAGATGGGAAAATGTTTTAGCAGCGAATATAAAGTCAGATAACCCATACAGATAATTTATGATTGCACACGCAATATTTTTTTATTTCTTTTCTGTAATTGCAGTTGTATCTGCCATAATGGTTACTGTATCTAAAAATACAGTCCATTCAGTTTTTTTTTTAATACTCGATTTTATAAGCATCTCTTGCCTTTTTATAATGATCGGCGCGGAATTTTTAGGAATGATAATGTTGATAGTTTATGTAGGAGCAGTGGCAGTATTATTTTTATTTGTTGTCATGATGCTAAACGTTGCTCAACAAAAAAGTCAGTGGTTTGTATCAAATGCGAGTTCAGGACATATACCTGTGGGACTGCTTATTAGTGTAATAATATTTTTTGAATTGATAATTGTAATAGGTGGTTGGAAATATAAACCTGACTTATTCAATTCCGAAGATCTAAAAATATCTGAGGATATTAGTAATACCCACTCATTAGGACAGGTTTTGTATACTGATTATATTCACATATTTCAAATAAGTGGAATGATACTCCTTATTGCAATGATAGGAGCAATAGTTTTGACTTTTCGACAGAGAGAAGGTGTAAAAAAACAAAGTTATCTAAAACAAATATCAAGAGAAAGAAATGAGGGTGTAGAGGTTCTTGAAGTTACATCTAATAAAGGAGTTAAAATAGATGATTGAGATTGGAATAGGACATTATTTAACCCTAGGTGCAGTTATCTTTAGTATTGGAATAATCGGAATTTTTTTAAATAGAAAAAATATTATTGTAATTTTAATGAGTATTGAACTTATATTACTAGCAGTTAACATAAATTTAGTTTCATTTTCAATGTATTTAGGAGATTTGTCTGGTCAAGTATTTACGTTGTTTATATTGACTGTTGCTGCGGCTGAGGCTGCTATTGGTCTAGCTATTATAGTTGTTTACTTTAGAAATTCCGGAACTATTCGAGTTGAAGAGATAGATAAATTAAAAGGATAAAATGGAAGTTTTAATAATAACATTACCATTAATAGCTTCAATTATATCTGGTTTTTTTGGAAAATTTATAGGTGACAGGAACTCAGAAATTATAACAAGTTTATTGGTATCGATATCAGCTCTTTTTTCTGTAATAGTTTTTTATGACGTGATAGTTAATCAATATCAGGAAAATATTGTTATTGCGACTTGGATAAACTCAGGATCTCTTGAAGTAAATTGGTCAATAAATATAGATTCATTATCAGCTGTTATGTTAATCGTAGTTACGTCAGTATCTGCATTAGTTCACATTTATTCAATCGGATATATGTCTCATGATCCACATAAGCCTCGCTTCATGGCTTACTTATCTTTGTTTACGTTCGCAATGTTAGTGTTGGTAACATCAGATAATTTTATTCAACTATTTTTTGGTTGGGAAGGTGTAGGTCTATGCTCATATTTTTTGATTGGTTTTTGGTTTAAAAAAGACACAGCTAACAAAGCTGCAATCAAAGCTTTTTTAGTAAATAGAGTAGGTGATTTTGGTTTCGCTTTAGGAATATTTTTAATTTTTTATTTATTTGGAACTGTAAACTATTCTGAAGTTTTTGAACAAATTCCAAACATTACAGATAAAAACCTTCTTTTCTTAGGAATCACATTTAATTCGGTAGATCTAATTTGTTTGCTTTTATTTATAGGAGCGATGGGTAAATCTGCACAAATTTTACTTCACACCTGGTTACCGGACGCTATGGAGGGTCCGACTCCAGTATCGGCTTTAATTCACGCAGCTACAATGGTTACAGCTGGAGTTTTTCTAGTAGTAAGATGTTCACCAATTTACGAATACTCTGAATTTGTTCTTAATATAATAACTGTTATTGGCATGAGTACAGCATTTTTTGCTGCCTCAGTAGCCCTAGTACAAAATGATATAAAAAAGATAATCGCTTATTCTACTTGCAGTCAATTAGGTTATATGTTTTTCGCTACAGGAGTAGGAGCATATAATGTAGCAATGTTTCATTTATTTACGCACGCATTTTTTAAAGCTTTACTATTTTTAGGTTCTGGCTCAATTATTCATGCATTTAAAAATGAGCAAAATATAAATAATATGGGAGGAGTATGGAAAAAACTTCCATATACTTATTCTTTAATGATAATTGGGACTTTAGCTCTAACTGGTTTCCCATTTTTGTCAGGCTTTTACTCTAAAGATGCAATAATTGAATTTGCATATTTAAGAGGAAATACAACGGGTTATTACGCAGCTGGAATTGGTATTTTTACAGCTTTCCTCACTTCAATTTATTCCTGGAGACTAATTTTCAAAACTTTTCACGGAAATTATAATAACAAAGAAATAAAGATAGATGAAACTCATGAATCGCCATTAGTCATGTTGATACCATTAGTTTTACTCTCCTTAGGTGCAGTTTTTGCTGGCTTTTTATTCAAAGAATTATTTATTGGTTTTGAGGGGTTGAGTAATTTTTGGCGTGATTCTATTTTCTTTTTGAACCCGTTAAGCACTGATCCCCCGCCACTTTGGTTTTTAATGCTTACACCAATATTAGTTATTTTATCTATTCCATTATCTTATTATTTATTTATTAAAAATAAAAAGTTGCCAGAACAAATTGCTAATATTAATCAACCGCTTTATCAATTTTTATTAAACAAGTGGTATTTTGACGAACTTTATGATGTTTTATTTGTAAAACCATCAAAAAAATTTGGTATATTTTTATGGAAGTTCTTTGATCTAAAAATAATTGATGGCTTTGGTCCCGATGGTATTTCTAACATTATCAAAAAATTTTCAGTAAAAGCTAATAAATTTCAAAGCGGATATATATATCAATATGCTTTTGTAATGTTAATTGGTTTTTCTGCATTATTAACTTTTTTAATTGTAAAATGATGAACTTTCCAATTCTTTCATCGCTAATTTTATTGCCATCTATCGGAGCATTATTTTTATTTTTTACAAAAGGTAATAAAAAAAATAATTTTACTGTAAAGTATGTTGCTTTATTTACTTCGGCTGTAAACTTTTTTTTATCAATTTATTTATGGATATTATTTGATCAAACAACTTCTGAATTTCAATTTGTTGAACAAAGAATTTGGATAAAAGATTTTATAAATTACAAAGTAGGAGTTGATGGTATTTCGATTTTATTCATTTTATTAACAACATTTATTACACCACTTTGTGTTATATCTATCAATAATTCAATTAAAGAGAGGCTCAGCGAATTTTTGATTGCTGTACTAATCATGGAGTCTTTTATGATTGGAGTCTTCTGTTCTTTAGATCTTGTAATTTTTTATTTATTTTTTGAAGCTGGCCTAATTCCAATGTTTTTAATTATTGGAATTTGGGGAGGTGCTAGAAGAGTTTACTCTGCGTTCAAATTTTTTTTATATACCTTACTTGGTTCAGTACTTATGTTGGTTGCAATCATCTCTATATATTGGTTAAATGGAACAACAGATATAGTTGAACTTTATGAATCTGGAATAGATATTAAATATCAAAACCTTTTATGGTTAGCTTTTTTTAGCTCTTTTGCAGTAAAGACTCCAATGTGGCCTGTCCATACTTGGTTGCCGGATGCCCACGTGGAAGCACCTACAGCCGGATCTGTCTTGTTGGCAGCTATTTTATTAAAAATGGCTGGTTATGGTTTTATAAGATTTTCTCTAGGATTATTCCCAGTTGCATCAGAGATTTTTACTCCATTAATTTATACACTCAGTGTTATAGCAATTATTTTTACTTCTTTTATAGCCTTAATGCAGGAGGATATGAAAAAATTAATCGCTTATTCATCCGTGGCACATATGGGGTACGTTACTTTGGGAATTTTTACAATTCAACAACAAGGTATTGAAGGTAGTATTATTCAAATGATCAGTCATGGGTTAGTTTCAGCTGCACTTTTTTTATGTGTAGGCGTTGTTTATGATAGAATGCACTCAAGATTAATAAATACCTATGGTGGTATAGTTAGTATTGTTCCTAAGTACTCAATTTTGTTTATGGTATTTACTCTTGCAGCTTTGGGCCTTCCAGGAACTAGTGGTTTTGTTGGAGAATTTTTAATTTTGATGGGAGCTTTCAAAGATAATTTTTTGGTAGCTGTAATTGCTAGCATTGGGGTAATTATTGGAGCCGCTTACATGCTTTGGTTATATAAAAGAGTTATTTTTGGAAAATTAATTAATAATGATTTAAAGCAAATGATTGATTTAAATAAATCTGAGGTATTTATATTATCTTGTTTGGCTGTACCAACTTTATTCTTTGGATTTTATCCAGAACCATTGATTAATACGATTGAAGTATCCATTTCAGATTTAATCGATGAATATAATTTTAGATTAGCGGGTAGGCTGTAATGGAAAATTTGCAATTAGTATTGCCTGAAATATTTCTTTCATTATCTATAATGTTTTTATTAATATTAGGAGTTTTTAAAAAAAAGAGCTCAAAACTTATTCAAAACCTTTCTTTAGCTGTTTTAATTGTAACTGCTGTAATCACTTTTAACGAAACAATTGGTATAAGTGAAACACAATTATTTAATAATAGTATTATAATTGACTACTTATCATCCCTAATGAAAATAATTACTTTGTTAGCTGCTTTCTTGGTTTTAACAATTTCTTCAAATTATCTAAAAACTTTTCAAATTTTTAAAATTGAGTATCCAATTCTAATTTTAAGTTCAGTATTAGGTATGATGGTAATGATAAATTCTAACGATTTAATGGTATTTTATATGGGTTTAGAACTTCAGTCTTTATCTTTATATGTTTTAGCAACTTTTAACAGGGATCAAATTAAATCCTCTGAAGCTGGGTTAAAATATTTTGTATTAAGTGCATTATCTTCTGGATTATTATTATATGGTTGCTCTTTAATATATGGATTTACTGGATCAACTAATTTTAATATAATTGCAAATCAATTAAGTTCAAATGAATATGCTTTAACATTTGGTATTGTATTTATTTTAGTAGGATTAGCTTTCAAAATTTCTGCTGTTCCTTTTCATATGTGGGCACCAGATGTTTACGAGGGATCGCCAACCTCGGTAACATTATTCTTTACGATGGTTCCAAAGATAGCCGCATTAACAGTTTTCATTAGATTTTTATACGTACCTTTTTTAAATCTGATCGATCAATGGCAAATGATTTTAATTTTTTTATCTATTGCTTCCATGCTTTTTGGTGCTATAGCCGCTATAGGCCAAACAAACTTAAAAAGACTTGTTGCATATAGCTCTATTAGCCATGTTGGTTATGCACTAGCCGGAGTTGCGGCTGGAACTAACGATGGCATACAAAGTTCAATCGTATATATTTTTATATATGTCTTAATGAATTTGGGATTATTTTCGTGTTTATTAATGCTCAAAAGAGACGATGTTTACTTTGAAAAAATTGAAGATTTATCTGGTTTATCCAAAAATCATCCAATGTTATCATTATCATTTTTAATAATTCTGTTTTCATTAGCTGGAATTCCACCATTAGCGGGTTTTTTCGCTAAATTTTATGTTTTTAAAGCAGTAATCGAACAATCAATGTTTTTTTTAGCTATTGTTGGCTTATTATCAACAGTTGTTGCAGCTTTTTATTATTTGAGATTAATTAAAATTATGTATTTTGACGAAAAAAAAGACAAATACGACACTGACCATGGCTTTTGGTTAAAATTTTCTTTAACAGCCTCAACATTGTTAATTTTAGTATACTTCATTTTTCCAGGTGAATTATTAGACGTAGTTTCGAGAATTAACATTATTTAATGAAATTTAAGATTGTAAGACTCAAAAAAGTTAAAAGTACTAATGACACAGCTATTAGAATACTTAGAAATTCGAAACTAAATTATGGAATGATTATTGCAGAAACTCAAAGTAAAGGACGCGGACAATATGGAAGAAAATGGCTTTCTTTTAAGGGAAATTTGTTTGTTAGTTTTTTTTATAGTTTAGAGCAAATAAATTTAACCTTATCACAGTTGACAAAGTTAAACTGCTTATTAGTAAAAAAACTAATTTCAAAATATTATAAAAAAAGAATTTTATATAAAAAACCTAATGATTTGTTGATTAAAGGAAAAAAGATATGTGGAATTTTACAAGAAACAGTAAATAAATCGAATAAGAAATTTCTTATAGTTGGAATAGGTATCAATTTGATAAAAAAACCCACAATTTGTAACTATCCAACCATTGATTTAAATGATTTAATAAACAAAAAAATTTCAAAAAAAAAAATTGAAATAGAGCTAAAAAATATTTTTGAGATGAAATTTAATAAATTGATAAATAAATGAGAAAGACTTACAAATGTATGTTCTCGGTGATATAGGAAATTCAGAAACCAAAATTTTTTTGGTAAATTCTCGATATAATATAATAAGAAATATTAATTTTCCTTCTAAAGAAGTCAATTATAAAAAATTGAAAACCAAATTTTCTTTTCTGATAAAAGATTTTAAAAAAGTTGATAAAATATTATTTTGTAGTGTGGTTCCCAAAACTTTTTACTTGATTAGAAAATTTTTAAGGTCAAAAACTAAAAAAAAATGTTACGAAATTAAAAATTTAAATTTAAATTCTTTAATTAATATAGATGTTAATTTTCAACAAGTTGGTTCTGATAGGTTGACTAATGCAATAAGTTTAGCTAATGGAAAATCGAATTATATAATTCTTGATTTTGGTACCGCAACCACTTTTGATGTTTTAATAAAAAATACTTATAAAGGCGGAATAATTGCACCAGGAATTGAAATCTCCTTAAGTACTTTGTCTGATAGAGCCACCCTGATTCCAAAAGTAAATCTAAAAAAAATTAAAAATGTTGTTGGAAAAGATACTATTAGTGCAGTAAGATCTGGTTTTTTCTGGGGTTACGCTGGTTTAATTGACAATATTGTTTATTTGATTAAGAAGGAAACTAGAAAATCCTTTAAATTAATAATCACTGGGGGTTTTTCAGATTTATTTAAAAAATCAATTAAAACCAAATTAATACAAAATAAAAATATTACTGTTAAAGGTTTAATAAAAATTTCTAAATTAATAAAATAAATGAAAGACGAACTACTTTTTTGCCCACTTGGAGGATCCGGAGAAATCGGAATGAACATGAATCTTTTTGGTTATGGTCAGCCTAGTAATCATAAATGGATCATGGTTGATATTGGAGTTACTTTTGCTGATGATACAGTTCCGGGTATTGATCTTATATATCCTGATCCAGGTTTTATCATTGAAAAAAAAGAAAATTTGCTAGCCATTGTTTTAACTCACGCTCATGAGGACCATATTGGAGCTATAGCACATTTATGGCCAAAACTTAAATGTCAAATTTTTGCAACACCGTTCACTGCAGTCTTAGTAAAAGAAAAATTTAAAGAAAAAAATATTGATATTACAAATCATCTAAAAATTGTTCAGCTAAACGGTAAAGTTTTTTTAGAGCCTTTTGAAATTGAGTACATTACTTTAACACACTCCATATTAGAACCAAATGGTTTAAGGATCAAAACACCTCTTGGAGTAGTATTACATACTGGCGACTGGAAAGTTGACCCAAACCCTCTGATAGGAGATGAAATAAATTCAAAAAGATTAAAAGAAATTGGAGAGGAAGGTGTTTTAGCAATGATTTGCGACTCAACAAATGTATTAAGTGCAGGAAGATCTGGATCAGAATTAGATGTAAGAAAAAATATGTTAAATATAATGGACAGACTTAAAAAGAAGATAATTATAACTTCTTTCGCATCAAATGTTGCAAGAATGGAAACAGCTTTTTATTGTGCAGAAAAAACAGGAAGACAAATTTCATTAGTTGGTAGATCCATGCACAGGATCTACAAAGCAGCAAGACAATGTGGATACCTAAAAGATAGTATCGAACCAGTTGATCCAAGAGAAGCAAAAAACTTTCCAAGGGAAAAAATTGTTTATTTATGTACTGGAAGTCAAGGTGAGCCAATGGGAGCTATGATGAGAATATCAAACTATATACATCCAGATGTTTTTATTGAAAAAGGTGATGCAGCGATTTTTTCCTCAAAAATAATACCAGGCAATGAAAAAAAACTTTACAAATTACACAATCAATTAGTCAAAGATGGCATAGAAGTAATAAGTGAAGAGACTGAATTTATTCATGTTTCAGGACATCCTAATCGAGAAGATTTAAAAGATATGTATCAATGGGTACAACCCAAATGTTTAATCCCGGTTCATGGAGAACATAGACACATGATTGAACATATTAATTTTGCAAAAGAAATGCAGGTACCTTATCCAGTCAAAGTAGAAAATGGTGATATCGTAAGATTTTCTTCTGACAGCGAACCTGAAGTTTACGATAAAGCACCTAGTGGTAGATTGTATTTAGATGGAAATATAAGTGTTGAGGAGGACTCACAATCAATCAAAGACAGAAAAAATTTAAGCGCAAATGGATATTTAGAAATAACAATCTTGATTACACCTAAAGGAAATATCCATAATGATCCTATTATTACTTTTCGAGGTTTGCCGATTTACGAAAAAGATGAATTTATTTATGGCTTAGTTGAAGAAATAGAAAAAACAACAAGAACATATAGGCTTGGAAACAAACAACAGGAAAGTAATCTAATAGATGCACTAAAAATCGCAAGCAGAAGATATGCAAAAGAAAAAACAGGTAAAAAACCATTTACGAATATTAATTTAGCAAAGATTTAATGAGCTTAACTGGATTAGCCATAATTTACATTATAATTTGGTGGATAGTTTTTTTCGCAATTTTACCGATTGATGTTGAAAGAAAAAAAATGATAAAAATTGATGGTGAGGATCCTGGTTCTCCAGAAAATCCAAGAATACTTAAAAAGTTCATTTATTGTACAGGAATAACAACGTTTTTATTCATTATTATTTTCTTATTAATGAAATTTGAATATTTAAATTTAAGAAATATAATCACTTAAAATGAATATTTCGAAATTATTTATTCCTATTTTAAAAAATAATCCCTCTGAAGCCAAAATTAAATCTCATCAATTAATGCTTAGAGTTGGAATGATAAAACAATCCTCTGCGGGTATATACTCTTGGCTACCTTTAGGCTTAAAGGTAATGAAAAAAATTGAACAAATTGTAAGAGAAGAACAAAATAAAATTGGTGCACAAGAAATTTTGATGCCAACAATTCAATCTAGTGAAATTTGGAAAGAAAGTGGACGTTACGAGGATTATGGTGAAGAAATGCTTAGAATTAAAGATCGACAAAACCGTGAGATGCTTTATGGACCCACCAATGAAGAACTAGTGACAGATATATTTCGTTCATCTGTAAAATCTTATAAATCACTTCCTCAACTTCTATATCACATCCAATGGAAGTTTAGAGATGAAATTAGACCTAGATTTGGAATAATGAGATGTAGAGAATTTTTTATGAAAGATGCTTACTCTTTTGACATAAATGATGAAGAGGCCATATTTTCTTACAATAAATTTTTTCTATCCTACCTTAAAACTTTTAAAAGATTAGATCTTACAGCCATTCCAATGGCTGCAGATACAGGACCAATAGGTGGAAACTTGTCTCATGAATTTATAATTCTTGCTGAAACCGGTGAAAGCAAAATTTTTACTGACAAAAGAATTTTTGAATTGAACAGTGAAGATACAAAGTTAGAAAAGAAATCACTAGAGTCTCTTAGAAATAAATATGAAAAATTTTATGCTGTAACAGATGAAAAGTTCGATAATGGTGAATTTGAAAAAAAAGTGTCTGAAAACAATAGGTTAAAAACAAAAGGTATAGAAGTTGGACACATATTTTATTTTGGAGATAAATATTCAAAACCAATGGGGGCATCGGTTGATTTACCTGGAGGAAAAAAAGACTTTGTTAAAATGGGCTCTTACGGGATAGGAGTTTCTAGATTAGTAGGTGCTATAATTGAAGCAAAATATGACGAAAAAAATGAGGTCATGAAATGGCCAATTTCTGTTGCTCCTTATGATATTGCATTAATACCAATGATAAATAAAAATAACTCATCAGCTCTTGAAAAAGCAAATAAGATAAATATTGAGTTAGAAAAAAATAATATTGATTCAATAATTGATGATACAGATGAAAATTTTTCTTCAAAAATAAAAAAAATGAATCTCATCGGCGCACCATTTCAAATAATAATTGGCAATCAATCTGATGGAGAGTTGTTAGAATTTAAAGAAGTTGGGAAAGAAACCAAAAAAATTGACTTAACCCAAATAATTAAAATTATTAAAGAAAAAAAAGTAAAAAATTGATTTCCACATTAGAAAAAGAAATAACGTTTAGATTTTTAAAAGCTAAAAAAAAAGATGGATTTCTTAATGTTATTTCGATTTTTTCATTTATTGGAATAGGCCTCGGAGTGGCGGTACTTATTATTGTAATGTCTGTTATGAACGGATTTAGAACCGAATTAGTTAATAAAATAGTTGGATTTAACCCACATGTTACTGTAAAGCCTTACAGTGAAAAAACTAATCTAGCCAAATTCAATATCCCAGAATTGAACGCTATAAGTAAAAATTTAATTTCAAGTAATTCTGGTGAAGCTATAATAATGAACAATAAAACTTCAAAAGGTATTATATTAAGAGGTTATAGGAGCAATGACTTTCCAAAATTAAAGATTATTAATAACGACTTTTTTGTTGGAGATAAAAATAAATTAACCAATCAAAATATATCAATCAGTAAAGAATTAAGTTTTACCCTTAATGTAAATATTGGTGATAAGATCACTTTAATGTCACCATCAGGTGTTGAAACAATTATTGGAAATCTACCCAAACAAAAAACTTTTACTATTGTATCGCTTTTTGAAAGTGGTCTGATTGATTTTGATAATAGTATTGCATTTATAAATTTAAAAACATTAGAGGATTTTTTTAATTTAAGTTTACATAATCGAAATTTAGAAATTTACTTAAAAAATCCACAAAATATAGAAAAGCAAAAAAAAATTGTTCAAAAGATTTTTCCAAATGAATTTGTTTATAGCTGGTCTGACATGAATAGTTCTTTATTTTCTGCTTTAAAAGTAGAGCGAAATGTAATGTTTATCATTTTGTCTCTTATTATAATTGTTGCAGCTTTTAATATAATATCAGGTTTAACTATATTAGTTAAAAATAAAACAAAAGAAATTGCGATTTTGAAATCGATAGGTGTTTTAAATAAATCAATCGTAAAGATATTTTTTTTGGTTGGAGTGTTTATAGGAATATCTGCAACTTTGTTTGGTATATTACTTGGTGTGATTTTTTCAATTTACGTAGAAAATATAAGACAATTTTTAAGCACAATATTTAATATAAGTTTATTTCCAGAGGAAATCTATTTTTTAAGTACAATGCCTTCAGAAATAAATCCATTTTCAATTTTGATTATTTCTGCAAGTTCAATATTGATAACAATCATAGTTTCAATCTTTCCAGCTTTGAAAGCAGCCAAATTAGATCCCATAAAAGCACTGAAATATGAATAACTTTATTCAACTACAAAATATTAGCAAATCTTTTGATACTTTAAAAAGACTAAAGGTTTTGAAAAAGATATCTTTTAAATTTAAAAAAGGTAAAATTTATTCACTAATGGGACCATCCGGTTCAGGAAAATCAACACTTTTGAATTTGTTATCATTAATTGATAGACCGACCAATGGGACAATCATAATTGAAAACAAAATAATTGATTTTAACGATTCAAATAAAAATGATATTTTAAGAGCAAATAAAATTGGCATTATTTATCAACAGGATAATTTGCTTCCAGACTTTACAGCTTTAGAAAACGTATATTTAGCTAGCCTTGCAGGTGGCAATGAAAAAGACTTATCAATATTAAAAGCAAAAAATCTATTAAAAAAAGTTGGTTTGTTGAATAGATCAGATCACTATCCATCACAACTTTCTGGAGGAGAAAAACAACGCGTATCTATTGCCAGAGCACTAATAAATAATCCACAAATAATTTTAGCAGACGAACCTACGGGAAGTTTAGATTTAGAAACGGCAAAAGATGTATTTAATATCTTAAAAAAACAAATAAATTCAAATCGACTAATAGTTTTTGCAACCCATAATAGATTTTTTGCAAATAAGTCAGATTGCTTATTGGAAATAGTTAATGGTAATATAAGAATCATTAATGGCTGAGTCTGATATCAAAACTTTTAATCATTTAAAAATTCATTCACAATATTCAATATGCGAAGGTGCTGTTAAAATTGATGATTTAAGCGATTTTTCTAAAAAAAATAAAGTAAAATCTTTAGGTTTATGCGATACCTCCAATTTATGTGGAGCATTAGAATTTTCAGAAAAAATATCTAAAGTTGGGACTCAACCAATTATTGGCACACAAATAAATTTTAAATTTGGTAATACTTTAGGTTTAATTCCTTTATTTGCTTTAAATGAAAAAGGTTATAAACGAATAATTTATTTATCATCATTATCTTATTTTAACAAAGATGATTTATCCGATCCTTATTTAGATTTTGATGAATTGTTAAAAGATACAAGTGGAGTTGCAATTTTTTCTGGAACAATTTTTGGATTATTTGGAAAACTATTTGAAAAAGGTAAATTTTCAGAAATATCAAAATTATATTTAGATTTAAAACAAAAATATAGTGACCGATTTTATATTGAAATTCAAAGGCATGGTGATCAAAATGAAATTGGATTTGAAAAATTTAATCTTAATCAATCATCTGGATTAAAAATTCCGCTAATTGCAACTCATGAAGTATTTTACATAAATAAAACGACACATGAGGCTCACGATGCGTTAATTTGTATTAAGAATAAAACTTACATAAACGAGAAAAACCGAATTAAGTTAAGTAATCAACATTATTATAAAAGTAATTTAGAAATTATAGAATTATTTTCTGATTTACCTGAAGCATTAGAAAATAATTTTTATTTTCCATATAGATGTTCTTTTAAACCACAAATTTCAAAACCAATTCTACCTAATATAAGTTCAGATAAGGGCGGTGATGCTGAAGTTGTACTCAAAAATGAATCTTTAAAAGGTTTAAAAGAAAAATTTATGAATAAGCTTAATATTTCTAAAGATGATCTTTCTAAACATGAAAATTTTTTAAAGTATAAGGATAGATTAGATCATGAATTAAGTATTATAATTAAAATGAAATATGCTAGCTATTTTCTTATTGTATCTGATTATATTAAATGGGCAAAAAAAAATCATATCCCAGTTGGGCCAGGAAGAGGGTCTGGTGCTGGATCCTTAGTTGCCTGGTGTTTATCTATTACCGATGTAGACCCAATAAAATTTAATTTGATTTTTGAGAGATTTTTAAATCCTGATCGTATTTCAATGCCAGATTTCGATATAGATTTTTGTGAAGAAAAGCGTGATTTAGTATTTAAATATCTTAATCAAAAATATAAAGATAGTGTTGCTCACATAATTACTTTTGGAAAATTGAAAGCTAGAATGGTAATTAGAGATGTTGGAAGAGTTTTAGGTCTTTCATACGGTTTCGTCGATAGTATTTCAAAAATGATACCATTTGATCCATCAAGACCTCAGAACTTATCAGAGTGTATTTCTAATGAACCAAGACTTCAAAAACTTATTAATAACGATATTAGGGTAAAAAAACTTGTAGATCTATCGTTGAAACTTGAGGGTTTAAATAGAAATTTTGCAACTCATGCTGCAGGAGTTGTTATAGCAGATAGAAAACTCACAGAAGTTGTTCCTTTATACAAAGATATATCAACAAATCTATTATTACCCTCAACACAATTTGATATGTATTCTGCAGAGGACGCAGGACTTATCAAATTTGATTTTCTTGGATTAAAAACTTTAACAGTAATTAACAATACTCAAAAACTTATACAAAAAAAAATAAAAAATTTTGATATTCAAAAAATAAATTTTGAAGATCAAAAAGTCTTTGAATTATTATCCTCAGGAAAAACTGTTGGTTTATTTCAGATTGAGAGTGCTGGCATGAGGGAAGCTTTAATGCAAATGAAACCAAACCATATTGAGGATATAATTGCATTAGTTGCTCTTTATAGACCTGGACCTATGAGCAATATTTCAATCTATAATGATTGCAAACATGGAAGACAGACACCTGATTACTTACACCCTTTATTAGAAGAAATTTTAAAACCAACTTACGGTGTCATAATTTATCAAGAACAAGTAATGCAAATTGCTCAAAAATTATCTGGTTTTACTGCAGGTCAAGCAGATATTCTAAGACGTGCAATGGGAAAAAAAAAAAGATCAGAATTAGAAAAACAAAAACAAAATTTCATTGATGGTGCTGTAAAAAATGGAATTAACAAAGAAGTTGCAGCTGGAATATTTTTGAAAATAGAACCTTTTGCTGAGTATGGTTTTAATAAAAGTCACGCAGCTGCATATGCTATAATTTCATATCAAACTGCTTTTCTAAAAACGTATTTTCCAAAAGAGTTTATTGCAGCTTCAATGACTATGGATATTTCAAATCAAAACAAATTAAGTGAATTTTATGAGGAACTCAAAAGAATAAATGTTAAAATTGTTAGACCAGATATAAATGAATGTTTTGCTGATTTTAGAACTGATAATGAAAAATTTTTTTACGCTTTAGGGGGTATTAAAGCTGTGGGTTTTGAAGCAATATCAAACATTGTTAATGAAAGGATTAAAAATGGAAAATTTAAGTCAATCAGCGACTTTTTACATAGAGTAAATCCTAAAGATATTAACAAACTTCAATTAGAAGGTTTAGTTAAAGCTGGAGCATTTGATAGTTTAAATTCAAACAGACATTCATTATATAATTCAATTCCAAATTTTATCACAAAAACAAAAAATATTTTCGAGAGTAAATCAGCAAATCAAATAGATTTGTTTGGTGATTCAAATGAAACTGAAATGGATGTTATAACTAAAAAAGAAGATTGGAAATTTGAGGAAAGATTATCAAAAGAATTCGAATCAGTAGGTTTCTTTATATCCGATCATCCATTAAATCAATTCAAAGAAGTATTTAAAGACTACAATATTATTGATTATCAAACTTTTAATAACGAAAATGAATTAAAGAATTCAAATATTGCTTCAACACTTTTAAAAATTCAAGAGAGGAAAACAGCTAAAGGTACTCCTTATGCAGTACTGAAATTGACTGATCTTAGTAGTGTTTTTGAATTATTTATATTTTCAGATACTTTAGAAATGAACAGGGATATTTTAAAAGAAGGTAATTCATTTTTATTAATGCTAACAAAGTCAATTTCAGATGAAACAAATCGTTTTAGAAGAATTAACGTACAAAAAATCAGTTCGCTTAAAGATTTATTAAATAAACCAATAAATGAGGTTACATTTAAGTTAAAATCTTTAAAAGAGTTAAACGAAATTTCAAAATATCTAAATGCTGAAAATGGAGAAACTTTAGTAAATTTTAAAATTTCAGATGATGAAAATGAGCTTAAATTTAGTCTTCAAAAAAAGAGAAAATTAGATAGAAAAACCTTAAATTTATTGAGAAATAGGGAAATTTCAGCAATTATTAATTAAATTAGACTTGTTAAAATTCAAAAACCTTTGTAAAAAAAGCACAAATTAATTAACACGCACACAGTTTTTTGGTTTTATACCTCCGGTCCTTAATTGGAAATTACTGTGGTGGCTTAACCGGGAATAAATATGAAGATACCTAACGTAACAATTCAACAATTATTAGAGGCTGGAGTTCATCTCGGCCATAAAACATTGAGATGGAATCCAAAAATGAAAAAATATATTTTTGGAAAAAGAGACTCAATACATATAATTGATTTAACACAAACCTTAGAACTTACTAAAGTTGCACTAGAAAAAATTTATAGCACCATCGCAAACAATGGAAAAATTTTATTTGTATCAACTAAAAAACAAGCATCTGAAGCTATCGCAGAAGTAGCAAAGGAGACAGATCAATATTTTGTAAATTATAGATGGTTAGGAGGAATGCTTACAAATTGGGGAACCATTTCAAATTCCATTAAAAAACTAAAAAAATTAGAATTAGATTTAGTATCCGAAAATAGAGGTTTCACTAAGAAAGAACTTTTAAAAATGAGTGTGAAAAAAGATAAACTTCAGAGATCTCTTGGCGGAATTGCTGAAATGAAAAAAGTCCCAGACTTGGTATTCATTATTGATACAAATTATGAGTCGTTAGCTATTCAAGAGTCTTTAAAACTAGGAATTCCAATTGTTGCAATTTTAGATAGTAACTCTAATCCTGATGGTATTGATTTCCCTATACCAGGAAATGATGATGCAAGAAGATCAATTGATCTATATTGTAATTTAATAAAAGAGACAATTATTGCAGCAAAAAAGAAGCACCCTTAAATGAAAACAAAAAACTTTCAGAAAAAAAAGATAATGAAGCAAACAAAGCTAAATCCAAAACTAAAACTGTTGAACAAATTGATAGAGAAAAGTTAGATAATAAATTTTCAAAAAAAAAAACAATAAATTAATTTTTTTTGTATGAGCGATATTGATAAAGTAAAAAAACTAAGAGAGGCTACAGGTGCAGGTTTTAAAGATTGCAATCTTGCTATTAAGGAAGCTTCTGGAGATTTAAATAAAGCAGCTGAAATTTTAAGAGTTAAAGGCATCTCGAAAGCATCAAAAAAAATGTCAAGAGATGCAAAAGAAGGTGTTGTCGCCGTTAGTGGCGACGAGAATAAAATGTCAATTATAGAAGTAAATTGTGAAACAGATTTTGTTGCTAAAAACGATGATTTTATTAATTTTGTTAAAGAATTAAGTGAAATAAATAATGAAAAGGAGTCTAATATTGAAGAATTAAAAAAGACTAAAATGAAAAATGGAGAAACTGTTGAGTCATCTTTAGTTGCTCTAATTGCTAAAATTGGTGAAAAAATTACAATTGGAAAAACTACAACTATTTCAAACTCATCTTCAAAAAATTATCAATATTTACATACAGTTGTAAAAGATAATCTAGCTAAATTAGCTGTAGTTGTATCTCTAGAAACAAAAGATAACTCGGAAATTGTTAAAACATTTGGAAAACAATTATCAATGCATATAGCAGCATCAAACCCACTAGCTTTAGAATCAAGTTTGATTGATAAATCAATCATAGAAAAAGAACAAAAATTAGTAACAGAAGAATTAAAAAATTTGGGAAAACCAGATGACATTGCAAAAAAAATTAGCCTTGGAAAGATGAATAAATTTAAAGAAGAGAACGCTCTTTTAACACAGGCATGGGTAATGGAGCCAAAAAAAAAAGTTCAGGATGTTTTAAAAGAACTTGCTATTAATGATTTGAAAATTAAGGAGTTCAGTAGAATAAAAATAGGTGAATAAATGTTTGATGAAAAATCACATAGCCTTAAAATGAATAAAGCAATTGAAGTTTTTTCTAAGGAGTTATCTTCTCTAAGAACTGGAAGAGCTAATGCAGCAATGCTTGACCTAATTAAAGTTGATGTTTACGGTCAACAAATGCCAATCAATCAAATTGGGAGCATAACCACACCTGAGCCAAGAATGATTAATATTCAAGTATGGGATCAAAATAACGTATCTTTATTAGACTCAGCTATTAGAAAATCCGACTTAGGATTGAACCCGCAAATTGATGGACAATTAATTAGATTACCTGTTCCAGAGTTAAATGAGGAAAGAAGAACAGAATTAAAGAAACTTATCAAATCCATAGGAGAAAAGTGTAAAATTTCAATTAGAAATATTAGAAGAGATGCAAATGAAGAACTAAAAAAACTTTTAAAATCAAAAGAAATAAGCGAAGATGAAGAGAAAACTTTTGAAAAAAATGTGCAAAATATTACTGATAAACACATACAAATTGTTGATGAAAAAGTAACTTCAAAAGAAAAAGAAATAATGACAATATGAACCCACTTAATCATGTAGCCATTATCATGGATGGTAATGGGAGATGGGGTTTAA
>MDTE01017957.1_pt1 | contig 26401 bp, 22 predicted proteins | sample 811231 | NCBI WGS metagenome assembly MDTE01 (sample SAMN05326651, study PRJNA326480) | marine metagenome | isolation source: seawater | place: Indian Ocean: Red Sea | collected 2010
ACTGTTAGAATGCGCATCTTTGGACCGGTAGTTCAGTTTGGTTAGAACGCCGCCCTGTCACGGCGGAGGTCGCGAGTTCGAGTCTCGTCCGGTCCGCCATTTTTTGACTCTATAAGTTGAAATAACTAAACTAAAGCAATGCAATGGTATTACACAGAAGGTCATTTAACCGTTAAGGTTGATGGGGAAGAGCATAAATTTTCTTTAGAAGAGCTTATTGCATCATCTTCAACTTATAAAGAAAGAAGAAAAAAAATTCAAACTACCTTTACTGTTTCGCTTTTAATTATAGGAGGTTTGCAATACGCAGGAGGAGGCTTACCTCTTAATAAAGATCTATATTTCTATATTGGATATATAGCTACCCCAGTTTTCTTATCTGCTTTTATATCTTCTTTAACTTATATTTACTTGAAATATATTAAGAAAGAACTAAGTGAATTAGATACCATTTTTACTGAAAACTCTGATCGTTAAGAGTAAGTTCTAGAGCTACCACCATCTACTTGTATTGCAGTTCCAGTTATATAAGAAGCTCTCTCAGAAGCTAAAAAGGCGATAAGTGCTGCCAGTTCTTCGGGTTCACCTATTCTTTTCATAGGAATAGACTGAGATGAGTTGTTTTCAACTTCTTCCATTGGCATTCCACTTTTTTCAGAAATCTTAGAGTTTATATCAGTAATCCTGTTAGTTCTGGTCATGCCCGGACAAACTGAGTTAACAGTTATGCCATGCTCTGCAACTTCGTCTGATAATGCTTTTGCCCACCCTAGAACACCAAGCCTAATGCTGTTGCTCAAGAATAAGCTATTTACAGGGGTTTTTACCGAAACAGAAGAAATATTAATAATACGACCCCAACCATTTACCTTCATCTGTGGTAGTACCGTTCTACTCATTCTTATAGCCGATAACATTGTAAGATTTAATGCATCTTGCCAATCTTGATCACTCAAACTCTCAAAGCTGCCAGGTGGAGGGCCACCAATATTATTTACTAATATCTCAACTTCCCCCAAATCATCTCGAACTTTTTTATGTAAGTTAATGATTTGATCTTCTGAGGTTAAGTCAGCTTCATATATCTTTACTTCACTACCAGTTTCTGAAGAAATTTCATTTTTTGCTAACTCAAGTTTTTCTTTATTTCTAGAGCTTATAGCAATTGTTGAACCTTCTTTAGCTAATTCTAATGCTGCCGCCTTGCCTAAGCCTTCACTGGCAGCACATACCAATGAAATCTTATTTTTTAGCTTTAAATCCATACTTTCCTTTTTTATTTGTAAGAAGGTATTATGTCGAAAAAAAAAGGAGTTAGGTAATAAATATGTTAAGGAATAATTTTTTTAAATCAGGGATTTTGATCTGTTTATTGTTTTCACTAAATAGTTTTGCATCTTATGAAGCAAGACAGGCAGGAATGTCTCCAGAAAGGCTAGAGAAAATAGGACCATCTTTATCAAAATATATAACGGAAGGAAGACTGCCTGGGCTAATTACGGCAGTAGCTAGGAAAGGAAAGATTGTACATTTTGAAACCCAGGGTTATGCGGATGTAGAAAATAAAATACCCTTACAAGAAGATTCTTTATTCAGGATCTACTCAATGAGTAAGCCAATTACTGGAGTAGCTTTAATGATATTAATTGAAGAAGGGAAGATAAGACTAAATGACCCCGTAGCCATATATATTCCAGAATTTGCTAGAACAAAAGTTATGAAGATTGAAGAAGATGGAAGTTTTTCTCAAGTAAAACTTAATAAGCCTATTACCATAAGAGACTTAGCAACCCACACTTCTGGAATAGCTTACTCTTTTACAGCCAACAAGCAGTTGAGAGAGATTTATGAAGAAAAGAAATTAACACCTTATTTTTTTATAGACAACATGACTACTTTAATTAATGAAGAGGGCTCATTTGCTACCTCTACAAAAGCTTTCCCTAATGTTTGCTCTTTTTCTGCAGCTTTAGCTAGCGAAGCTCCCTTGATGCATCAGCCAGGAGCTCAGTATACATACAGTATGGGCATGGACATTCTTGGATGCGTTATAGAAAGAGCATCAGGAAAAACATTTGATGTTTTTTTAAAAGAGAGGATTTTCGAACCACTAGGCATGAAGGATACTTTTTTTGAAGTACCTGAAGACAAGGCAGATCGGTTTACAAGTCTTTATGCTTCACCAATGGGAGTCAGGAGATTATCTCCTGAACTAAGTGATTCTTTAGCTAAAGAGAACAAACTAATGGTTTTAGTAGATCGCATGGATGCAAGCCCTTATCTGGCTAAGGCCACTCTCTTTGATGGTGGCTCTGGTCTTGTTTCAAGCACAAGAGATTATTTAACATTTACTCAGATGCTTGTTAATGGTGGAGTTTTAGGAAAGACCAGAATTTTGAGTAGAAAATCAGTAGAGCTTATGGCAAGTAATCACCTTAGCTCATCAGTTATCAATGATTCAGAGATGTCTAGATATATCTCAGGTGGTACGGGTTTTGGAATAACAGTAGGTGTTACTACAGACCCAGGATTAGCAGGTGAATACGGCTCAAAAGGTAAATTCTATTGGGGAGGAGCTGCAGCTACAATTTTTTGGATAGATCCTGAAGAGGAACTGGTAGCAGTTGCCATGACTCAACTTCTGGGAAGTCCTTGGCCACTAAGAACTGATTTTGAAGCCTTAGTCTATGCGGCCATTGATGATTGATTCTATGTTAAAGAACTTTCAAATTTCGTTACTTTTTCTGCTCTATGTCTCTTCGATTGGAGCTGAAAATCAAGACTTACCAATTATTGATTACAACTCCATCTCTCATCCTGAAATTGGTACAGGAGGCATGGTTGTAAGTCAAAGAAGAATAGCTAGTGAGGTGGGAGCTCAAGTTCTAAGAGAAGGAGGAAATGCAGTAGATGCAGCGGTCGCAACTGCTCTAGCTTTAGCAGTAGTTTTACCAAGAGCAGGAAATCTAGGCGGCGGTGGTTTTATGATGATTTATTCTGAAGAACAAAATAAAACTATAGCTATAGATTACAGAGAGATGGCTCCTCTTAGAGCTACCAGGGATATGTTCTTAGATATAGAAGGAAATTACGATAGAAAGAAAGCACAATTTTCTTTGCTATCTGCAGGGGTACCTGGAACGGTAGCTGGATTACATTATGCTTTAACAAAATACGGAACTTTTTCTTGGAGTAAGGTAATAGAACCAGCTATTAAATTAGCTAAAGAGGGCTTTATAGTTCCTCATGATCTTTCTTCTATACTAAGCAATTATCGAAATCGATTAACAAGAAATGAGGCTACTGCAAAAGCTTACTATAAAACCAATAAAGTACCTTATTCAGCTGGAGAGGTAATAAAATTACCTGATCTTGCTTGGACTTTAATGCAGTTGCAGGAATCAGGACCATCAGCATTTTATAAAGGGAAAATAGCAGAAAAAATAGTTTCTGAAATGGAAAGGAATGGAGGTCTCATTACAGCCAAGGACCTCGCAAACTATGAAGTTAAGGAGAGGGCGCCTTTAAAGGGCAGTTATAAGGGTTATGAGATAGTGTCAATGCCTCCAAGTAGTTCAGGCGGAGTGCATCTTATTCAAATGTTAAATATGTTAGAACAGTTCTCATTAAAAGATATGGGGTTTGGGTCTGCCGAAACAATCCACCTCTTATCAGAAGTTATGAAAAGAGCTTATGCAGATAGAAGCACATATCTTGGAGATACAGATTTTGTGTCAGTTCCACTAAAAGGGCTTATAGATAAGAATTATGCCAAGTCTTTATTAAAAGAAATTTCTTTAAAAGAAGTTACTTCTTCACAAGATATAGGTAGCGGAAATCCTTTACCTTATGAAAGCCCAGATACTACCCATTTCTCCGTGATGGATGATAAAGGGAACGTAGTTTCCAACACCTATACTCTTAATTTTTCTTATGGTTCTGGAATAGTAATACCAGGTACTGGCATTCTCATGAATAATGAAATGGATGATTTTTCTTCTAAGAAAGGAGTTCCAAATGCCTACGGGCTAGTTGGGTATGAGGCTAATGAAATAGAAGGAAAAAAGAGACCTTTAAGTTCTATGACTCCTACTATAGTTTTTAAAGATAAAAAACCTTTCTTAGTTCTAGGGAGCCCTGGAGGAAGTAGAATTATTACAACTGTTTTACAGGTAGTGTTAAATGTATTGGAGCACAATATGAACGTTATGCAGGCAGTTATAAGTCCTCGTATTCACCATCAATGGCTCCCAGATGTTCTGCTGATGGAAGAAGGTTTTAGTTCTGATACTAAAGCATTATTGGAAATGAAAGGTCATTTAATTAAGCCTTCAAGAACAATGGGTAGCGTTCAAGCCATTATTTCTAAAGATAACTATTTTTATGGAGCTGCTGATCCTAGGAGGCCTTCCTCGGGCGCTGTTTCCGTTTCTCTTAATCCATGAATATTAGAATCTTAGTATTTCCTTTTTTAATTTGCTTCTTTATATTTTCTAGTACTTTAAGTTCTGCTCCCGATTCTATTTTTCGATATGCAGATAGGATTCATCCAGATATAGCAAGTGCTAATATGGTAGTCACTCAAAATGAATTGGCTACAGAAGCCGGTTATCAAATATTAGAGCAAGGTGGTAATGCCGTAGATGCAGCTACAGCAATTGGTTTTGCTCTTGCAGTCACCCTTCCAAGAGCAGGAAACTTGGGGGGAGGTGGTTTTATGTTAATTTTTGATTCAAAATCAAAAGAAGTTTCAACAATAGATTATCGTTCAGCTGCACCCAATAGCGCTAAGAGCGAAATGTTCCTTACTGATGATGGAGTTGTTAGGTATGGCTATTTAGTAACGGCTGTACCTGGAACGGTAGCGGGATTACTAAAGGCCCATAAAGAGCATGGGAGATTATCTTTACAACAAGTTATGAAGCCTTCTGTGGATCTAGCATCAAAGGGCTTTAAAGTGACCTATGATCTCTTTCAAGCACTAAATTTTGGTAAGGTTTCATTGCTAAATGACAAGACAAGCAGACAAAAGTTTTATGATTCCGATCAAAACTCTATAGGTCCAGAAACAATTTTAACTCAACCCCAACTAGCAAAAACTTTAAGGTTAATTAGCAGAAAAGGTAAGGAAGGTTTTTACAAAGGAAAAACGGCTAAGTTAATTGCTCAAGCTTCACAGGCTAATGGAGGTTTAATTAGAGAGCAAGATTTGTCATCATATGAAGCAAGAGCTAGAACGGCCATTAAAACTGATTATAGAGGTTATAAGGTTGTAACTATGCCTCCCACCGCTAGTGGAGGTTTAGTGCTCTTACAAACCTTAAATATTTTAGAAAACTTTAATTTAAAAGAGGAGGGTCATAACTCTGCAAACACAATCCATATCTTGTCTGAAAGTATGAAGAGGGCATATGCTGATAGGACTCGTTTTCACGGCGATCCTGATTATTTCGACGTCCCCATAAAACAGATGATAGACAAAGGGTATTCTAGTGATAGAGCAAAGAGCATAGATCTAAAAGAAGTTACTCCTTCTAAAGATATATACCCTGGCAATATTATTGTTATGGATGAGAGCCCTGACACAACCCATTTTTCTGTTGTTGATTCTGAAGGAAATGCTGTATCAAATACTTATACTCTTGGTTCTTCATTTGGTTCTGGTGTAACAGTACCAGGTGCAGGTTTTTTACTTAATAATCAGATGAGAAATTTTTCACACCTTTACGGCAAATCTAAAAATATTAGTTTGAGCACAAGCCCTGCTAATAAATTAGAGCCTGGTAAAAGAATGATAAGTACTCAAACTCCGACAATGGTTTTCGATAAAGATTCTAATTTATTCATGATTTTAGGATCTCCAGGCGGAGGGAGAATACCCAACATTGTTTCTCAAGTAGTTTCTAATGTAATAGATCATGAGATGGGTTTTGCCGAAGCAGTTCTAGCTCCTAGAATTAATCAAAGGCTAGGAGGTAAATTAGAACTTGAGACAGGTTTTAGTAAAGATACAGTCGAGCTTTTAAAAGATAAAGGACATCAACCTGTAGAAGCACCGTCTATGGGTAGCGTTCAAGCAATATTTATAAAAGGTCCTTACAAGTATGGTGTAGCTGACACAAGAAGACCGGGAGCATCAGCTAAAGGCAAGAAATAATCTAGAGTAAAAAGGCCGGAACCAAAACGATTGCAGCTAAAGACACTAAAATTATTCCAATAATATTCAACAAAAAACCCGCTTTGGCCATTTGAGGCACTTTTATTAAACCCGAACCAAAGACTATGGCATTTGGAGGTGTAGCTACTGGCAACATAAAAGCGCAACTTGCAGCTATTGCAACTGCAGCAGTCACCAAGAGGGGCTCAAAATTTGATTGAAGTGCAAGAGCAGCTACCACAGGTAAGAAAGTAGCAGTAGTAGCCATATTTGATGTTAATTCAGTTAAGAAAATAATCATCGTAACTATTAGAACTACGATAATAACAATACTCACGCCTCCAGGTATTAAGTTACCTAACCATATAGCTAAGCCAGTACTTTGGACAGCATTAGCTAAACTCAAACCCCCTCCAAAAAGAACTAAAAGACCCCAAGGAACATTTTCCTGAGCGTCTTTCCAATTTAACAGAGGTTCCTTTTTTTCAGAATTACCACTAGGTAATAAAAATAAAACTAATGCTGAAATCATAGCTATGCCAACATCTGATAAATAATGTAATCCAGGAATATCATCTAGAGCTGTTCTTGATAACCAAGCTAAAGCTGTCAGTACAAAAACAATAAATACTTTTACTTCAGGGCCATTAAAATTCCCTAACTCATTTTTAAGTTCTGTAAGAAGAGATTTTGTTTCTGGAGAGGTATCAAAGTTAACTGGATAAATAACCTTAGTAAGAATTAGCCAGCTTATAGGTAGCATGGTTGCACTTAGTGGGACTCCTACTTTCATCCAGTCAGTGAAACTTATATCAAGGTTGTAATTATCTAACATGAAACCAGCCAGCATTCCATTAGGTCCTGTTCCTATTAATGTTGACATACCTCCAATGGTAGCTCCATAAGCTATACCCAAAAGAAGAGCTAATTGAAAATTAGTAATTTGTTTTTCTGAAAGCTCCTTAACTGTATCTTTTACAACAGTTATAACAGCTAATCCAATTGGGAGAAGCATAATTGTTGTTGAGGTATTCATGACCCACATGCTTATTAGGGCTGCAGTAAGCATAAATCCACCGACTAAAGAGGCTCCATTTGAACCAACTGATTCAAGAACAATCAAAGCTATTCTCTTATGCAGATTCCATTTTTGAATTGCTGTAGCAATTAAGAATCCACCAAAGAATAGGTAGATTATTTTATTGGCATATGGCGAGGCTGCTGATTGAATATCTGAAATACCAAAAATGGGGAAAAGAGCTAAAGGAATCAATGCAGTCACAGCCACAGGTACCGCTTCAGTTGCCCACCAAATTCCCATTAATAGAAAAAGGGCAGCTGTTCTATGTCCTTCTACACTAAGTCCTTCTGGAGTTGGCATTGAAAGAACTAAGCACAAAGTACCTAGTCCTAAAAAGAAACCTAAATTATCTAAAACCCTTTTCATTAAGCGGTTTATATTATAAGAAAAAGGGAGCCTAAGCTCCCTTTTAAATTACATGGTTTTTACTTCATCTTTAATTGGAAATCAACGTAGAAGTTTCTTCCATAGTCTTGATGAGCATCAGCGTAGTAACCATAATATCTATCTGCTGTAGGTGCTCTTTCATCCTCAAGATTTTTTACAGCAAATCTAACCCTTGCTTGTTGATCTCTTAATTCAAAATTATAAGATAGAGTTAGATCCATTGTAGTCATACTAGGAACAAGATAAGGAATACCATCTTTTATTCCCAATGAAGTTTGTACAAAAGAGCCTTTCTTAAGTCCAGTTAAACTGACTCTGTAAGGACCTTTATCCCAAGACAATCTAAGAGAGTGTTTGTTGTCGTAGACACCATCTTTTTCAAGTAAATCACCAAAACCTTTTAAAGGAATTGAATCGGGGATTTCACCACTATCTTTCTTCGCTTGAAGTTCAGCAAATTGACCACTAGCTTTTTGCTCAAATTTATCAAGGAATGTTCCATTATATCTAACATCAAAATCACCATAATCACTCTCGAAACTGTAATAAACACCAACATCGGTACCTTCAACAGTCCTTAAAGCCATATTTGTGTAGTTATTTTTGATGTATTTGATATCACCAAAATGACAAACTCCTGCTGCTGCAAAACCAGCAGCGTCTCCTTCATCAGGAGCTTCTCTAACAACTAATGGGTCTCCAACAAAGGTATCACAATTGTTTGTTCCGTTTGCAAACCTTAAAAGCATGTCATTCACTGTTTGATTCTCTCTGCCAAACAAGCCAATAGTTTTATCTTTTTCAATAGACCAAGTATCAACTGTAAGTATCAAACTGTCTGTTGGAGTTAAAACTAAACCAAATGATGTGTTGTCTGACTCCTCTGCATCAAGGCCTGAAGCGCCTGTAGCCATTCTTTGAATGGTATAACGTGAATCTGAATCGATAACATTTTCGACACTTTGTACAGCATTAACTTGAAAAGCTGCCCTGTCATACCTGGTCCCTGATCTAACAACAGTCTTTTCATTAACCTGAATTATGTTGGGAGCTCTAAAGGAGGTAGAAACAGAAGCTCTCAAAAACAACCAAGGAGCTACATCCCAACCCAATGCAATTTTTCCTACTGTTGCGTTACCAAAGTCAGAGTAGTCTTCATTTCTGACAGCTAACTGCATGTTAACTGACTCCGCAAGAGGTACTTGCAATTCACTAAAAATAGAAAGAACGTCTCTAGAACCAGAAACATCACCTGTTGGAGAAGAATTTACAACATCTGAAACTAAAGGATACGTATCCCCTTCATAATCAGTGTAGGTTATTGTTCCATCTAATCTAGGATCTCTGTCATCTGACATTTCTTCATCTCGATATTCAAATCCAACTAAAGCCCCTACATCTCCAGCAGGTAGAGACCATAAGGCGTTATTGGCCATTTTGAAATCTAACATGGTTAGTTCACTTTCACCTTTTCTATAAACACTGATTAAAGCTCTTTCAATGTTTGAATTAACACCAGCACTAAAAGGGTTATAAGCAGCTGCAGTAGAATCCCTTAAAGCATCTTTTAATAGATTATTCGATAACCTATTGTCTGTTACATCATCAGATGTAGCTTTGGAAGTAACGAAGGCTGTTTCCCAGTCCCAATCACCTCTAGTACCCCTAAAGCCTTGAAGAAATCTGTAGGTATCTTTGTTAACATTTACTAATCTTTGCCTTTCCATGTAACTATAGTTATCGATATATAATTCGTATCCACCAAACAATACGTTTCCATCAGCAAGTGCCATTTGGTTTAACCAGTAATTATCTGGACCCACCCTATGCTTTGATGAAGAGAATGCATAAGAAGCATGAGCTATTCTGTCGCTTTCAGAAGTATAGAAACCTAATTCTGTGAAAGCTTGATTTCCATTATCCATGTCATGATTTATAAATAACACAACATTGCTTCTAACAAGCTCAGATCTAACATCAGTTGGACCCCAAAAGTTACTTCTTATAGCCCCGTTTCCATCTTGTGCAATACATGTTCCATAACCTGTATCAAAGATTTCACCATTTTGGCTCGAGCGATTATTACAACGAGAATCTCCTAGAGGAAAAATTTCAAATTCACCATTTGAATCAGTAAAAACATGATTATAGGGATTACTGCTTCCATGCTCACTGCTTTTTACCATATCAAATTGACCGTACCAGGAATTAGAACTTAGATTCCTAAAAGAAGTGCTTGTTTTCCAAGGAGAGTCGTCAGCTACAAAAGGTCTATGATCTCCAGCACCCCATCGAGGGTCTTCTTGTGCATTGATATTCCCACGGTCATAGTGGTCAACAAATAAACCAACATTAGTAGCTCCGTCATTGAAGAATGACCCCCATTTAACTGTTACTTTAGTATCTTCAGTACTAAAGTGATCATAAGCACTAACCTTAGCTCTTACTGTTAAACCTTCATAGTCTGTTTGTAAAACATTGTTAATAACACCAGCTACAGCATCGGCACCATAAATTGCCGAAGCACCATCACGTAAAATTTCTATTCGATCAATTCCAGTAACAGGAATTAAGTTAGAGTTTACGCTTGTTGTAGGTACATAATCCCCTCCAATTAGCTCTGTCTGATAACCGGGTGAGCTTACTAACCTTCTTCCATTTAGAAGGGTAAGAGTATTTCCAACACCCAGATTCCTTAAATTGTAAGCTCCCATATCTCCTCTAGAAGCATTTACTCCTCCCGAAGCATCTTCAGCTTCAGTAAAATAGTTTTGACCTTGTTCAACTATATTTTCAAGAAGGTCATCTCCTGAATCAACTCCTATAGCCTCAATATCTGCACCAGCAATAATAGACACTGGAAGAGCGTCAGTTATCTTAGCCCCTTTAATCTGACTACCGGTGACGACAACTTCTTCGACTTCTTCTTCTGACATCAAAAAGGGTGATGAAAAAGAAAAAGGTAAGATTAAACATAAAGTAATTAGTTTTTTCATATTTTTCCCCTATAAAAAAAAGTAGGTTTCCATGATACAGTAATAGGCTTTCATGGCTAGTAATGCAAGATAAATATTTACTCTCATTAGATGGAGGAGGGGTTAGGCAGATAGCTACCATAACCTTTCTCAGTAAATTAGAGAAAGAATTAAATTGTCCTCTTTACGATAAGTTTGATTATTTTATAGGCACTTCTGCTGGAGGTATAACTGCAATGGCTTTAGCAGTACAAAACCTTAATAGCAATGGTTTACATGAGCTCTGGTCAGAAAAAAATCTAGAAAAAACTCTAGATGCTTCATCTTGGGAATCAAAATTAGGCCTTCTACAAATCAATCCTAAATACAGCGGAGAAGGAAAGAAAGAAGTTCTAAGGGAGAATTTTGGGAATTTAAAGATGGGTGATGCTATTAAGGATCTAGCAGTGGTTAGCTATGATCTTGAAAAGAGAAAGCCTATTCTATTAACCTCATATAATGATCCGGATATTTCTCTAATAGATGCAGGAAATGCAACTAGTGCAGCTCCAATTTATTACCCAACTGCTAAAGTAGGAAAACGATATTTAATAGATGGGGGAATAGTGGCAAATAACCCTGTTTTACATGGTTACGCTGAAATAAAAAAAAGAAATCCAGAAAGTGTTATAAAGATTCTAAGTGTAGGCACTGGCTTAAATAAAAGACCCCTAAGAGGAAAGGCTTCGCAAAAATGGGGAATGATAGGCTGGCTAAGACATGACTTATTTGGACTTATGCTAGAGAGTAGTTTGGATCATGAGGTGGCAGAGGAGATAATCGGGAAGGAATATTTGAGGATTAATTCTTCTTTAGGGAAAGTAAATAGAAGGTTGGATGATAATAATAAAAGAAATATAGAAAATATTAGGATGATGGGAGAAAGTTGGTGGGACAAGCAGGGAGAAGCCGCCCTTAACCTATTAAGGTAATATGAAGTTTAAGCATTTAATTTTATTCATAATTTCTTTATATATCCTTTCCTCTTGTTCGGTTAATCCAGTTACAGGAGATAGGGACTTTGTTTTAGTTACTGAGGATAGAGAACTAGAAATGGGAAGGCAGTACCATTCAATGATCACACAGTATGAAGAAATTTATCGAGACCCTTCCATTAAAGATTATGTCCAGTCAGTAGGAGAAGCTTTATCTGAAAAAAGCCATAGATCGAACATAGTTTATAGGTTTACTGTCCTAGATAGCCCCGAAGTTAATGCATTTGCTTTACCTGGAGGTTATGTCTATATAAATAGAGGCCTTATGGCTTACTTGTCTAGTGAATCTGAACTTGCTGCTGTTCTAGGCCACGAGATAGGCCATATAACTGCAAGACATAGCGTAAAAAAAGTTTCACAGGCCCAGTTATTAAACCTACTTTCTTATGCTGTAGCTAGATCAGCGGGTCGTGGGGCAGGAGATCTTGCTGGTCTCGGGGGCGGAGCTCTTTTAGCTGGTTACGGAAGAGAGATGGAGCTTGAAGCTGATTCCCTAGGAGCTGAATATATGGTTAATAATGGATATTCTGCTAAGGGAATGCTAAATACTATTTCAGTCTTAAAAGAACATGAACTTTATTCAAAAGAAATTGCTGAGAGAAGAGGGTTAGCGCCTCAGACATATCATGGAATCTTTTCTACCCATCCATCTAACGACAAAAGGCTGCAGGAGTTAATTCAAAAAGCAGAATCTTCTAAAAACAAAGTTTTAACTCAACGCTCTTCTAACTATTTACAAAAAATAGATGGCATGATTTATGGGGATAGTGAATCTCAAGGTATAAGAAGGAAAGAAGGTTACTATCATAAATTACTGGATATAAAAATAATTCCTCCTAAAGATTGGGAAATAATAAATAAATCAGATTTATTACTTTTCTTGTCACCTAAAGGCAAAGCTTCTATGGAGCTTTCCGTTAAAGATCAATCAAGAAAAGAATCTCCCAATGAGCATCTGAGAAGGTTATTTGGCCAGGAACTTGAACAACAAGAAGATTTAATAATTAATGGACTTAAAGCTTCTATTGCGTTTTTGAATCAAAGTTATAGATCTTACAGGGTGGCTTGTATATATAAAGATAAGAAGATTTTCACTTTCTTGGGCTCTTCTGATTCCGAAATCTTAAGTTTTGATGGTCAATTTAAATCAATAATCAATAGCTTTAGTGAACTAGATTCTAAAGATTTAAAACTAGCAGAGCCTTTAAGGTTACAGTTATATGAAGTAAAAAAGGGAGATACATATAAGTCTTTAGCTAAAAAAAGCCCTCTATACTCAGACGCTGAATCAAGGCTAAGACTGTTAAACGGAGATTATCCCACGGGGAATTTAGAAACAGGAATCTTAATTAAAGTTGTAAAGTAAAGTTACTAATTTCACAACGGGTTTATTACATGACCTCCATCTATTGTTATTACCGAACCCGTTATGAATGAAGATGATTCACTCGCAAGCAGCAAGAGAGCGCCATCTAGATCTTCTTCCAGCCCAAGACGATTCATAGGTATTTTTTTTATATAGCTCTGCCCCTCATCGGTTTGAAAGAAATCCTCATTAATTTCAGTTAGGATGTAGCCTGGAGATAAGGCGTTTACTCTAATATTTGATCTTGCAAGCTCTAAGGCCATACTCTTAGTTAACTGCACTAATGCGGCCTTACCAGAGGCATAGCTTGTTAAATTTAGACCTACTCTTTCACCTAATATAGAGGCGATATTGATAATACTGCCAGGCGTTTTATTTTGCAGCATAATATTTGTTGCCATTTTAGCTACTCTAAATGCCCCATTAAGATTTGTTTCTAAAACTTTTAACCAACTTTCTTCAGTAAGGTCTTTAAATCTAACAGGGTCAGATATTCCTGCATTATTAACACAAATATCTAATTTACCTACTAACCTAATTATTTCTTTTTCAAGGTTTTCTACACTTTCTTGTGAGGTCACATCAAGAGGAACAATAAAAGAATCTGTATTTAAAGCCTTACTTAATTTTAAAAGCTTGTCTTCCCTCCTGGCTGCTAAAATAATTCTTGCTCCATGATTAGAAAGGGTTTTTGCAAAATGTTTTCCTAAGCCCGAAGACGCTCCTGTAACTAATGCTACTTTCCCAGTTAGATCAAAATATTCTTTTTTTGTCATTTTTTAGATTATCTCAAAGTACCTTTTTAATTCCCAATTTGATATCTCCTCTTTATCTTCAAAATAAGTTCTATTTTTAGATAATTGCTCATGTTCCCACATTCTAGTTGCAGAAAAGTGATCAACGAATTTATCTCCCCATATGGATCTAGCCTTATCTGAGTTTTTAAGCAGATTTGCAGCTTCTTTTAATGATTTAGGTAGCTTCAGTTCTTCATTAGTCTTTAAAGAGTAAGCTTCTCCAATAATAGGCTTTGAAGGTTCAAGGTTTTCCTTTATACCTAGTAGGCCTGCCCCAAAAGTTGCTGACAAAGCTAAATAAGGATTTGCATCAGATCCAGTCAGCCTATTCTCTATTCTTTGTGAGTCTGGAGATCCTCTTATAACTCTATATCCTGCAGTCCTATTTTCCTCTCCCCAGGTAAGATTTACGGGAGCCCAAGCACCAATTCGCATCCTTTTATAGGAATTAGTAGTAGGTGCCATTAAGGCAAAGAATTCTTTTCCATATTTTTGTAATCCACCCAAAAAATTAGTCATTATTTTACTCATCTCACCACTATCTTCTTGAGAAAAAACTGGGTTTCCTTCTAGGTCCAATAAAGAACAATGTATGTGCCCTGATTGACCTGGATATTTCTTTGACCACTTAGCCATAAAAGTAGCCATTAAATTATTTCTTTGAGCAAGGACTTTCATAAAGGTTTTAAATAAAACAGCTTTATCTGCAGATTTAAGTGTTTCATCTACTCCAATCGCTGCCTCTATTACTCCTGGACCTGTTTCAGTGTGAAGTCCTTCAAGCGTGAAATTCATTTTCGAGGACATATTTAATATTTCTTGGTAAAAATCAGAGTGAACAGAGCTTCTTAATACCGAATAACCAAACATACCAGGAGTAAAATTAATCAGATTCTTAAAATTCTTACTTCTGACTGTAACTGGAGTTTCTTTAAATAAGAAAAATTCATATTCAAGTGCAGATTTGCCTTGGAAGCCAATTGTTTTTAATAAATCTAACGTAGTTTTAAGAACCGTTCTAGGGCAGACATGTCCATCTTTTAGTTCACAAAGAAATAAGGGAGTATCTTTTTCAAAAGGTATTTCTCTCTCTGAGTCTAAAATAACCCTAACGGTTTGATCGGGATAACCAGTGTGCCAACCTGTAAATAGTTTGTTTCTATCAGATATTCTGAATTCATAAAGCTCATCTGAGCTGTCCCAACCAAAAATTACATCGCAAAAGCCAAATCCAGAATCTAATGATTTCTTGAATTTCTTTATATGCATGTATTTCCCTCTTAAAACACCATCAATATCTGTAACCGCTACTTTTACGTATTGAATATTTCTTTGTTCTAAGCTTTGCTTTAAGTCCTGAATTTGAACTTTCATTTGGTAATATTAACTCGGATTCATAATATTCTTAAAGAGGCTGGTAAAATAGCTTTGAAGTAATAAACCAAAAAGCTTAGTTTAATTGATGATGAAAAGAAAAGTTGCTGTCTTAGGAGGCGGAAGTTGGGGCACAGTTCTAGCTAATTTAGCTGCTTTAAATGGAAGTAAAGTTACTCTTTGGATGAGAGATAAAAAAAATGCTGAATCAATAAATAAAAGTAATATTAATAAAAAGTATTTACCAGACTATCCTTTACATAAAAATCTTAAAGCAACCCATAAAATAGAAGAAATTAAGGCGTGTAAAATGGTTCTGTTTTGCGTTCCTAGTAATTCTTTTAGAGAAGTTTTAAGTAAATCCAATGCTTACCTTAATTCAGAAGCTTTATTGATAAGTGCCACAAAAGGAATTGATGAAAATAACTTTCTTCTCATGAGTCAAATTTTGAAAAAGGAAAAAAAAGGACACAAGATAGGAGTGATAAGTGGACCAAACTTAGCTATAGAAATATCTCAAGATCAGCTAACAGGAACAGTTATTGCAAGCAAAAATAAGAACTTGAGAGAGGAATATAAAAAAATATTCTCTTCAAATTCTTTTCGTGTTTATAGCAATACTGATCCTTATGGAGTAGAGCTGGGAGGGGCTTTAAAGAATATTTATGCAATAGCTTGTGGAGTGGCTGATGGACTGGAAGCTGGAGAAAACACTATAGGTATGATTATGACCAGAGGCCTTGCTGAGATGAGTAGATTTGCAGTCAACTTGGGTGCAAATCCAATGACATTTCTAGGGCTATCTGGAGTAGGGGATTTAATAACAACTTGTGCATCTCCCTTAAGTAGAAACCATGCATTTGGAAAGCTCATAGGTAAGGGCTATAAGGCCGATGAAGCCCAAAAGGAAATAGGGCAAACAATTGAAGGACTTAAAACTCTAAAGATTGTTTGGAATAAATCCAGAAAAGAAGGGTTAGGTATGCCAATCGTGAATTCTTTGTATAAGATTATTTATGAAAATGAACCTTTAAACGGTTCTATTGAGAAAGTTATAGGCACTGATCAAGCTAAAGATGTAGAATTCTCAAGATAACCAAAAAGTTGTATATATGAATAAAAAGTTTGAAGAAGAAAAAATAGATACGGAGGAGCTTAAAGGAAATGTCTTTAATCAAGGCAAATGGCTCAGACTTTTATGGATAGCATTGTTCTTGTTTATTTATGGATGGGCCTCAATAGTGCTATATGTTATTGCGGTACTTCAGTTCCTTTTTAATTTATTCACTGATAACCCCAACAAAAGCCTTGTTGAATTGGCTGTTTTATTTAGGAAATGGATGATACAAATTATAAATTTTGTAACCTATCAAGAAAAAGATAAACCTTATCCCTTTAGTGAATTCCCTAATAATGGAGATAAAGAATGATTGAACTTTATACAGCACCAACACCTAATGGGCATAAAGTTAGTATAGCCCTAGAAGAAATGGATTTAGACTATGAAGTTAAGCTTGTAAATATTGCAGAAGGAGAACAAAAGAAAGAAGAATTCTTATCCATCTGTCCTAATGGCAGAATTCCAGCAATAGTAGATACGGACAATGGTAATTTTGCAGTATTTGAATCAGGTGCAATTCTTATATATTTAGCAGAGATCTCTGGAGGAAAATTTTTACCTAAAGATCCACAAAAGAAATCAATAGTAATTCAATGGTTGATGTTTCAAATGGCTGGAGTGGGTCCAATGCAGGGGCAGGCCAATGTTTTTTTTAGATATTTTCCTGAGAAACTTCCTTCCGCTATTGATCGTTATCAGAATGAAACCAAAAGACTTTACACAGTTCTGGACACCCAGCTAAAAGGCAGAGATTTTATTTGTGACGATTTAACTATCGCAGATTTTGCTACCTTTCCGTGGGTAAATATACATGAGTGGTCAGGAGTAGAAATAAGTGACTTGAAAAATCTTAGTGCATGGGTTGCAAGGTGCAAAGAGAGGCCAGGTTTTAAAGCTGGTTTAGATGTACCTAAGAGACCAGACAGAAAAGATGCCGACCCTGAAGAGATTAAAAAGGCTGCTGCCAAAATGCTGCAAAAGTAGTTTATTCATAGTTTTAATATGGATAGTTTTAAAAATAAGATCGCTGTAGTCACGGGCGGCGGCACGGGCATGGGGAGAGAGCTAGTTATTCAATTAGCAAAACAAGATTGTCATGTGGCAATGTGCGATGTTTTAGAAGAAAACATGCAAGAGACTTTTGACCTTGCTTCGAATCAATCTTCTGATGTTTTGTTAACAAAACATATATGCGATGTCTCAAAAAAAGAAGAAGTTTTCAGATTTAAAGATGAAGTTTTAAAACAACAAGATACAGATTCAATTAATTTATTATTTAATAATGCAGGAATTGGTGGAGGGGCTAGCTTTGTAGAAGGTGATGAATCAGAATGGGAAAGAACTTTTGCAGTATGTTGGTATGGAGTCTATTTTTGTTGCAGAGCTTTTATACCTCATTTGGTTAATAGCGAAGAAGGCCATGTAATTAACACTAGTAGCGTTAATGGTTTCTGGGCATCCTTAGGCGGTATGCCACACACTTCATATTCTGCTGCAAAATTTGCTGTAAAAGGTTTTACTGAATCATTGTTAGATGATTTCAAAATGAATGCTCCACATTTAGGTGCTTCAGTTGTTATGCCAGGTCATATAGGTACTTCTATTGCTAAGAATACAAGAAAAATTTTAGGTCAAGTTGATCCTTTGGAGTTACCAGATGAAGAAGCTCAAGCAGCTAAAGATTTTTGGCAATCTTTGGGCCTACCTGTAGATAATTATTCTTTAGATCAAATAAGACAAATGATTAAAGAAAGAGGAGAGGATTTTGAAAAAAATGCTCCGATGTCAGCATCCCAAGCTGCTGAAGTAATATTAAACGGGGTAAAAGAGAAACAATGGAGAATTTTAGTGGGTGATGATGCAAAAATTATAGACAAGATGGTTAGAGAGGATCCTGAAAAGGCTTATAGCGAAGAATTTTTGCATCCTTTTAGAGATCCAAGCAATAGAGAGGGGTAAGATTTATGAAAACTTTTAGAGATAAGGTAGCAGTAATAACGGGAGCTGGTTCTGGTATGGGTCGCTACTTAGCAATTTTATTAGCTAAGGATGGGGCAGATGTTGTAGTTTGTGATGTCAATCAAGAAACTTTAAATGAAACAGTTGAGATGCTTCGTAAATACAATGTTTCTGTTTCTTCACACTTGTTAGATGTAGCGGATAAAGAGGCAATTGAAGCCTTACCCCAAAAAGTTGTAGATCAGCATGGGAAGGTTGACCTTGTTTTTAATAATGCAGGAGTATCAACAGGCAAACATTTTAAAGACATGGAAGAAGAAAATTGGGACTGGGTTATGGATATAAATTTCCATGGCGTAATAAACAGCACCCGAGCATTTATTCCTCACTTAAAAGATAGACCAGAAGCAGCTATTATTAATACGTCCTCAATTTTTGGAATGGTAGCTGTCCCTGGTCAAACTGTTTATCATGCAACCAAATTTGCTGTTAGGGGTTTTACAGAAAGTCTGGCTTTAGAAATGGCTGAAACTAATGAGAACCTTCAGGTTCATTGTGTACATCCTGGACATGTAGGCACTAATATTGTGGCAAATTCAAGAATGGATGAGGAGAGTTATCAAGAATCTATTCAACAAGAAAAAAATTCAAGTATATTTACAAGGAATCGTCCTGCAAATATTCAAGAGATGGCAGATTCTTTCAAGGAAGGTGGAATGCACCCAAGCAAAGCTGCTCAAATAATATTAAATGGTGTAAAAAAGAATAAAAGGAGAATATTCATAGGCTTAGATTCTAAACTTTTAGAATTGTCCCAAAGAGTTTTCCCTAATAAGTATCATAGGCTTTGGCCTTTTTTTATGATTCCTTTAATGATTTTCAGAGACAAGAAACCAATCAAATCACTTGATTAACTTCTTGTAAGTTGAATACTCAGGGTTATCCACAGAAATCTTCTTTTTTGTAATTTCAATCAGTGCTTCTTGAAGTTCAACATTATCGAGTTTTATATCATCCTTTTCTATTTGCTTAGCTAATTGCTTAATATTGGCCTCATCTGAATCCTTTAATAAATTCAATAAAATGGTTTGTGTTTCTTTTTTAAGGACCTCCTCATTCGTTAGCTCTCTTTTAACAATATTTAAAACATTTATTGCTATTTGTGTTTTAAAAGCCAGGTGATTTGGCAAATGGTTTTTTATATCTTTTTCTAAGAATTCTGAAACCACTTCTACTAATTCTTCGCTTGTCGGTCTATCAAAAATCATCATTTTCCTCCCAAAAATAATAAATCCACTAAATCAATTTCAGTCTCAGACACCCTTCTTCCTATAGCTGCCTTTTCCAGTGAATTTACGTCTCCATTTAGATGAGCGTAAACTTGAATGAGACAAATCACTCCCCATCTTAGAGTACCTAGAATTTGCCATATTCTCACTTCGTCTTTAGCAATCTTTTCTTTACTAATTGAACTGTAACCTTGAAGAAATTCATCTAAATCTCCAAAGCCTCCTACCACTTTGTCAGATTGACCAAATCTCCACGAATTAATGCACATCCAGCCAATATCTAGCATAGGATTTCCTATGCTTACCATTTCCCAGTCTATTACTGCAGCTAGACCAGACTCATCAATCATTAAATTTCCCAATCTAAAATCTCCATGGACTAAAGCATCCTTTCTTTTAGTAAAATCTTGTCGGTTTAACCACTTAAAGGCATACTCAAAGACGGGCAGGGACTGTTTAAAAGATTTATAGGTTAAGTAGAGCCTTTCAAGTTCTTCTTCAATAGGTTTTTTTGGTACTTTAGAAAAATCTTTGAGATCTACTGAATGGATTTTTGCTAAAGCTTCACCGCATTGAAAGGATAATTTTTCTCTAGCTAGGCTAAATTTATCATCTCTGAGAATTTTTCTAGCTATAGATTCTCCAGGAATGAGATTCATAAGGTAAGCATCCCCTAAGTCTTTATCGTCAAGAGATATTGCAACTATTTCAGGAACAGGAGCCCCAAAAGATTTTACTTTTCTTTGTATTTCTGCTTCTTCTGATTTCAGAACAGCTAAAGGAGATTTTTTACCTGAACCTCTTCTAAGTATTAAATGTTCAGAATTTTTTTCATTAGAAAATTGGAATTTCCATGTTTCAGCCGAAGCTCCTCCTGTTAAGGGGGTAAGTTCTGAAACTTTACCTTTTTTGCCATTTTTAAGAAGGAACTCTTCTATATTTATTTGAAGTTCTTTTGACATAAAGTTTAGCTAGAGAGGTCTATATCTTTCTCATATCCTTGCAATTTTATCTTATCTTTTGAGATCTCTAGATCTCCTATGCCTTGTAATACTTTGTGATTGAATTTATAAATTGTCTTGTAATTTCCCCTCGAAGCATTTTCATTATATTCTTGACAAGATTCTCTAGTTTTCTCTAATTTTTTTTCATAATTCACAAAGTCTTTCTTTGAAATTTTCTTTTCTATTTCTGATCGAGTTAATTCAGGTCCCAGAATAAATGCTGAAGCATTATTACCACCAAATCCTTTAGCATTTAAAAACGCAGCTTTAAAAAATTCAGGGTCTTCTTTTTTATCCTTTATAAGGATATCAAGATTTTCTTGATGAACGTCTTCAGCAGTTTTTTGTATTGAATGAATACGAGGCACAATGCCTTTATTCCAAGTACCTAAGGCACTGATTAGTTGGTCTCCTGCAGCAACAGCCATACTATGACCTAAAAAAGATTTTAATCCTGATATAGGCCATTCTTTAATACCAAAAGCTTCAGCAACTGTATTTAGAATATGAGATTCAGAGGTTCTATTAGCTGGTGTTCCTGTTCCATGTGCATGTACAAAAGTTTGTTCTCTCAAAGCTGTTTCTTCTAGAGTTTTATAAGCAGAAGAGACACATTTAGCTAAGGTAATGTAATTACCTATTCCTGGTCCGCTAATGGAGCTTTTAAATCCATCAGCATGCGAAGCCACGGTAGGGACAGATGCATATATTTCAGCACCTATTTCTAAAGCTAGCTGCTCATCCATTAGTATGACAAATTGAGCTGACTCTCCTAAAACCATTCCAATGTTATCTCCAAATGGCCTACAAGCTTTTCTTTGATTAGGTTCTTTCTCTTCCTCTTTTAATTGCGATTGAAGGGCAATCATACCCTTGTCATCTGAAAGGGCGCTGACAGCATAGAATCCATCATATATCTCAGGGGTAATGGGGGCTTCGGCACTACCAACAACAACAACTCTTGCACTTCCATTTTCAATAATTTCTTTACCTAATTGTAAATTGAACAAAAAGGTAGCACAGGCCCCAACAGAATGGCCTGTCCTTCCTACATTACCTAAAATATATGCATTTATAAAATCTGCTGACATACCTATTAGACCAAAAGCAAGGTTTTTGGAGCTTGATCTAGATCCCTTTATCCTTGACTGCATCATGCCGCCGAATCCAAAGCTATCTAGATTTCCCATAGCTGAACCACTAAATACTGCTATTTGATCAGGAGCCACTCTTGTTTCTATCTCAGACCAATCAACTCCAAGTTGACCCAAAGCATCGCTCATGCCAAAAATAGTCATTTGCAACGCTTTTGCATGCTGTCTTGAAGGGTAAAAACTTCCAGGGTCAAAGCCTTCAGGTAATTGACCTCCTGCACTTGCTTTTATTTGATCAAAGATTATTCCTTCTGGATCATAGAGTTCTCTATTTAATTCCCTAACCATAGTATTAGATCTAATTTTCTTAGAGTTTTTTAATAAATACTCTTTCAAATCGATTTTTTCACCAGTACTTGTTACCCATGTTTTTTTTGAATTTTGAATTAAGCCCTGCATGACAGCTAAATCTTTTAAAACTTCTTTTTGATCATCTATATTCAGCGAATCAAAGACAGTATTTTGATAGCCAACATGATTGGAGCTTCTACCTGAAGCATTTACACCTCCAAAAGAAGTAATTACAGCTAGTGGTTTTTTTGTCATTTCTTACATTACAACTATTTCTTAACGCTCTATTGTATGGCAATATCTATAAATATTAATTCAAAAAAATTTTTTATAAGGACGAAATATGCATCCAGGAGTAAATGGAAAAAAATTTCCAGATAAACCAGCCATAGTAATGTTGTCCAGTGGGAAAACTGTAACTCACGGAGAACTTAATGACCTTTCCAATCAAGGAGCTCAATTATTTAGATCTTTAGGATTAAAACCAGGAGATTCAATTGCCTTTATGTTGGAAAACCATCATTTATTTTTCCCTATAGCATTTTCGGCATGGAGAAGTGGTTTAAGGTACACCGCCATCAGTTGGAGGTTACAGCCAGATGAAGTGGAGTACATTGTTAAAGATTGTGGAGCAAAAGTATTCATCACTTCTAAATTTTTAGAGGAAACTGCAAATAACTTAGAAGATGCTTTATCCGATGTTAAAAAATTTATGTTAGATGGCTCATCTGGAGAGTATGACTCGTATGAAGATAATATAGCTTCTATGCCTGCAGAGCCTGTAGAAGATGAATGCCAGGGGGGATCAATGCTTTATTCTTCAGGTACAACTGGAAGACCAAAGGGAATCTATAGAGAATTACAGCTAAGCCCTTTACCTTATACGCAAGAAGAAGATGATCTTGGTTTGGGAAGAGTGGTAGAAGGTATTTATCAAGGAGATGAAAACACAGTCTACCTATCTCCAGCTCCGCTTTATCATTCAGCTCCCATGGGCTTCAATACAGGTTTTTTATCTTTAGGTGGTACTTCAATAGTTATGGAAAAGTTTGATCCCGAAGCGGCTCTGAAAGCAATACAAGATTATAAAGTTACCCACTCTCAGTGGGTACCAACTATGTTTGTAAGATTTCTTAAAATGGAAGAATCAATTAGAGAAGCATACGATTTATCGTCTCATAAGATAGCCATTCACGCAGCCGCCCCTTGTCCAATTGAAGTAAAAGAAAAGATGATCAAATGGTGGGGCCCAATATTGTTTGAATATTATGCTGGAACTGAATTTAACGGCATGACTATTGTTAACTCAGAAGAATGGATGGAACATAAAGGGACAGTAGGAAGGCCATTATTTGGAGAATTACATATACTCGATGATGATGGTACAGAGCTTCCACCAGGGGAAGCAGGAGGAATTTATTTCGGAGGAGAGACAGCCACTTCTTTTAAATATCACAATGATAAAGAAAAAACTCAGGATGCCATCTCAAAACAAGGGTATAGCACCTTAGGGGATATTGGTTATGTTGATGAAGAAGGCTACCTCTACTTAACAGATAGAAAGGCTTTCATGATTATCTCAGGTGGAGTAAATATTTATCCTAAAGAAACAGAAGATGCTCTAATAATGCATCCCAAGGTTGCTGATGTAGCGGTTTTTGGAGTTCCTCACCCGGAAATGGGAGAAGAGGTTAAGGCAGTAGTGCAACCTATAGAATTTTCTGAAGCTGGAGGGGAGCTAGAACAAGAATTAATTGCTTTCTGTAAGGAAAAAATTTCGCATGTTAAATGCCCAAAAAGCGTAGATTTTGAAAAAGAACTTCCAAGACATCCAACTGGGAAGTTATATAAAAGACTTTTGAAAGATCGTTATTGGAAGTAACTTAATTATTATTGACTAGCACTTTTAAATTCGAGATCTTCATTTTTGATGGGTCGCCATCTCACTTGAGCAATGTCTAAAAGAAAGCTTTGATTTCCTTGCCAAGGCGGCTTAGATCCTTGTTTAGGCATTTTATCAATTGATCTTTTTACATATCCAGAAGCCAGGTTAAGCATAGTGTCCTCTACTTCAACCCCTTTTCCAGGTACTGGCATGCATGAATTATAGCCATGTTTATCCATATAATTTAAAAGCCTACAAACAAACTCTGAACTTAAATCTGCCCCTAATGTGTAGCTGGATCTTGCATATCCGAAACTTACAGCAAGATTAGGTATGTCACTAAACATCTTGCCTTTAAAGGTTAATTTCTTAGATATATCTACGTCTGAGTTATCTACCTTTACGTCTACTCCGTTAAGAAATTGTAAATTCAAACCGGTTGCTTTAATAATTATGTCAGCTGAAAGTTCTTTTCCTGATTTAAGCTTAATACCAGACTTTGTAAACTTTTCAATATGATCTGTAACTACGGATGCCTTTCCAGCCTTCATCGCTTCAAAAAAATCTGCATTGGGTACAAAACAAAGTCTTTCATCCCAGGGTTTATATCTCGGAGTAAAGTGTTTCTCAATATCAAAATCTTCTCCAAGTTGATCTCTAACTCCGTTTATCAACATGTCTTTAACTTTGTCAGGATTTTTGATACACCTGTTGTAAAAGAAACTACCTAACAAGATGTTTTTCCATCGGGTCAAGAAGAAAGCTGTTTTTTGAGGAAGAATTTTCTTTAAGAAATTTCCGATCATGTCTCTGTCAGGTGCAGACATGAAATAAGTTGGTGACCTTTGCAACATAGTTATATGCTCTACCTTATCTGCCATTGCTGGAACTATTGTTACAGCTGTAGCTCCACTTCCTATAATCACAACTTTTTTGTTTTCATAATTTAGACCTTCGGGCCATTTTTGTGGATGGATTATAGGCCCCTCAAACTCATCTTCATTCTTAAAATCTGGGTTAAAACCACCTTCATAGCTGTAGTAGCCTCCACACATCATAAGAAAGTTACACGTATATTTGTCTGTAATTCCTGATTGCAGGTTTTCCACTTCTAAAGTCCATTTTGATTTAGAAGATGACCAGCTAGAAGTTACAACTTTATGTTGATATTTAATCTTTTCTTCAAGATTATTTTCTGAGATTGTTTCCTTTAAATAATTAAGAATAGAGGGACCATCTGCTATAAACTTATCATCAAGCCAAGGTTTAAACCGGTAGCCCATAGTGTGCATATCAGAATCGGATCTAACACCAGGGTACCTAAATAAATCCCAAGTTCCTCCAAAACTCTCTCTCCCTTCAAAAATAAGAAAAGATTTACCAGGACATTTTTCTTGCAAATGATATCCAGCACCTATACCAGAAATCCCTGCACCAACTACGATTACATCGTAATTAAATAAATTGTTTTCCATAATTTAGCTACATTACTAAAAAAAGTCATTGACGTCATTTTTGATTACTTTTCTCACATGCCTCTACTGTCTGCTTTAATAAAGTGTTTATTGTCATCGGGCCAACTCCACCGGGTACTGGGGTATAGGCTAAGCACCATCCATCAGCTTTCTCTAAATCTATATCACCACATTTTTCTGGATGATAGCCTGCATCAATAACTACGGAATTTTTTTTAATCCATTCAGACTTAATAAATTTAGGAATTCCTACAGCCCCAACCAAGATATCGGCTTTTTTAATGTGTTCTGAAAGCTCTTTAGTTCTTGAATGACAGATAGTGACTGTAGCATTTTGATTCAGCAACATCATTGCCATTGGCTTTCCTAAAATAGGACTTCTTCCAACAACCACAGCATGCTTTCCTGAGATTTCTATATCGTAATGATTTAGAAGCTCCATTATTCCAGCTGGAGTGCAAGACCCATAAGCATCTTCTCCCATGGACATATTTCCAAAACCTAGGCAAGTTACTCCATCTACATCTTTATTAAGAGCTATTGCATCAAAGCATTCTCTTTCGTTTATTTGTTCAGGAACTGGATGTTGTAAAAGGATCCCATGGACATCAGGGTTTTTATTTAATTTATCTATTTCTGTAAGCAATTCTGATGTAGAAATGTCTGAAGCTAATTCAACTTTCAAAGAGTCCATTCCTATTCTTTCACAAGCATTTCCCTTCATTCTGACGTAGGTAGCTGAAGCAGGATCTTCCCCTACTAATATTGTAGCTAAGATAGGAATAGTCCCTGTTTTGTCTTTTATTTCTGCAACTCTCTTTGCTAAATTATTCTCATTAGATTGAGAGAGAGACTTACCATCTAGTAATGTTGTCATAATAGATTGAGTTTGTTTGATGATTTTCTCATCTTTTTTGATAGCTACAAAGTTAATCTTTTTATTTGACGACTATGAAAAGGAAACTTAACATGCATCGCCTTCGGGGCATAGCGCAGCCTGGTAGCGCACCTGCTTTGGGAGCAGGTGGTCGCAGGTTCAAATCCTGCTGCCCC
>MDTE01068968.1_pt1 | contig 26393 bp, 23 predicted proteins | sample 811231 | NCBI WGS metagenome assembly MDTE01 (sample SAMN05326651, study PRJNA326480) | marine metagenome | isolation source: seawater | place: Indian Ocean: Red Sea | collected 2010
CACGTTGATAGGCTGGGTGTGGAAGTGCGGTAACGCATGTAGCTGACCAGTACTAATAGCTCAATTGGCTTGATTTATGCACTGAAAAGAATTTTGTAAATATATATGATAAGTTTAATTATCTATAAATAATATATCCTTTATACTTAATATAAAAAAACCTATGAAAGAACTCATAACTTTATCAATTTATGAATATCATAATTCCTCTGCATCTATATCACAAGGCAACAAAATAGTTGCTGCTTTTCAAGAAGACAGATTTGTAAAAAAAAAAAATGAGGTTGGAATACCACTGAATTCTATAAAGGCGTGCTTGAATTTTTTGAAAATTAATGCTGAAGATGTTGACTTAATTGGCATTGTGAATGATGAAAATAGTCTTAAATCAAAAAATTCAATTCTAAACTTTTTATATAAAAGACAGTCAAGATATACAGTGGAAGATTGGAAACACGAAAACAATTTTTATTGGTATAAAAATTTAATACAAAAAAAAAAAATTGATTCTTTTTATTCTGTTATGGGAGGTAGTTCAAGAATACAAAAAGATCATCACATCAGCACAAAATTTTACAATAATAAAAAAAAATTTGAAATCTTAAAAAAGGATTTTTTAAAAAGAAGATATAAGGTTTATGAAGAAATCGGTTTCAAAAAAGAAAAAATATCTTTTTTACCTCATTACTTACTTCATCATTATCACGCATTTTACTCTTGTATAAATAAAAAATTTGATAAAGATAATTTAATTATTCATTGTGAAGGTGATGGAGGTCTATACAATCATGCTATTTCAAAATTCCATAAAAAAAATGGAATTAAGCTTATAAATGGAACTAATAAATATAATATTGGAAGATTATATCAGTGGACAACTCTAAACTTAAATATGTTGCCTTATCATGACGAATATAAAGTTATGGGCTTAGCTCCATATGGAAAAGCTAGTAAAAATCATCAACTTTATAAAAATTTTAAAAAATATTTTTTTTTAAATAAAAAAAAATATTTAATTGAAACAAAAAAAAATTTAAAAGATTTATATTTTCAATTTCGTAATTTAATTATAAATAATCGCTTTGATACAGTCGCAGCAATTTTGCAGAAATTTTTGGAGGATATTTCCCTAGAACTATTCTTAAATCTTGAAAAAAAATTTAAAGCAAAAAATATTTTTTACGGCGGTGGAGTTGCTATGAATGTAAAAGCAAACCTTCATTTGTCAAAAAATTTAAAAAAAACAAAAAATTTTTTTGTACCTTTGTCTCCCGCAGATGAAACAAATGTTTTTGGTGGAAATTACTACTTGATTGAGAAATTCTTTTTGAAGAAAAAACTATCATTAAAAAATATAAAACCACTAAATAATATTTATTTAGGAAATAAATATATTTTTAACAAAAATCATCTTCATAAATTAAAAAAATTTAAAGTTTCAAAATATTCTAAAGAAATTGTTGTAAAAAAAATTATAAATGGAAGTATAATTGGAAGATTTTGTGGTAGGGCAGAGTTTGGACAAAGAGCACTTGGCAATAGATCAATTTTAGCAAGCATTAAATATCCAGGTATAGTTGAAAAAATTAATAAAAAAATTAAATCCAGAGATTTTTGGATGCCTTTTGCTTTATCTATAATTGATAAAGATTTAGAAAAATATTTTGAAAAAAATAAAAGTTTGGACCCTTATTACATGACTACTTGTTACCAACTAAAACAGAATATTAATTTAAATGATTTTGCAAACGTTGTTCATCCCGCTGATAGAACAGGCAGACCACAAGTTGTTACTTCTAGTAATAATTTAGAATATTACAACTTATTAAAAACAATTAAAAAACAAACTAGTGTTGGTGCAATTCTAAATACATCTTTTAATATTCATAAAAAAACAATTGTTGAGACTATTGATGATGCAATAGATGTATTTAAATCTACTAACTTAGATGGTTTAATAATTAATGATTATTTTATATCTAAATAAATTTATTTAAAACTTTGATCATTAATCTTGAGAAGAAAAAAATACCATCTTTATTATAATATCCATATCGTTGGTGAATAAAAATCTCTTTTTTAGGTAAGATATTTTTAAAATTAAACAAATTGATACGATATTTTTTTTTAATATCTTCCAAATATTTAATTTCTGGTAACTCAGATAATTTGTATCCTGCATCGTGGCCTGATGATTTTTTATCGTAATTAAAAGCCAACGAATAATGATATGAGACAAAATTTCTACAAATTATAAATTTAGATTTGTTTCGAACAGCTTCATTTCTCCATTTTAAAACAATATTTTTAAAAATTTTCCAATGATATGGGTAATTTTTAAGATTGATTTTATATTCTTTTTCAATTTTTCTTATATCTCCAATATCATAAAAATTTCTTAATCCTCCAGGAACAAAATAATCGTCTAATTTTGAATAAATATAAAGGTTGTTATACATGAATCTTCTTAAATTAAATTTGCTATTATATTTTTTAAATATAATTTTATTTTTTTTGTCCATATAAGCTAAGTCAAATTTGTTTAAAATTCGTGGGCCTTTTAAAATCTTAAGAGTTTTAAAATTATAGGGATTTTGTGTAAAAATAATATTTTTAAAACTTTCGTGAATAGTAATGTTTCTTCTTGGATGGTTTGAATTAAATATATACAAAATTATGTCAGGTTTAAGTTTTTTTATAAATTTTTTATAAAACCTATACATATGAATTGTTGAATAATTTTTTTGAAAACAAAAAATAAATTCAACATCTTTATTTTTACCATAATCATTTAAAATTTTTTGTAATGAATTTTTATAACCAAAATCAAAACCACAAAAATAAGTGTCACCAAATATAGCAACTCTATATTTTTCTTTCTTCTTTTTATAATTTTTAATATCTAAAATACCTAAATTATTAAGTTTATTTTTTGATTTTTGCATAGGCATATGTTTGTGAAAATATTTAAAATTAATATTTTTTTTTTGCTTCCAACCTATGTCAGTATCTTTTTGACATAAGATTTTATCATCAAATTCATTTTTACTTAATAGTTTTGGAAATATTAAAAAAAATAAAATTTCTATTACAAAATAGCTTATTATAAAAAATATAGCGATTTCAGCTAGAGTGAATTCATAAAACATCTGATTAATTTATCTATATTTATAGTTTGTTTTTTCATTTTTTTTTTGACTTTAAATATTTTAAAACTGCTTTAAAATTATTAAATTTATATAAATTCGTTTTGTTTATTTTTACCTTAAATTTTTTTTCTAGTTCAGACATAAATTTCATATAATTTAAGCTATCGTATTTTTTGATTTCAGAAATTTTAATATTATTTTTTTTTAGTAAATCTAATTCTTTTTTTTTTACTATTCCAAAACAAGATTTAATAACTTTTATTAATTCTTTTTCCATTCAAATAAGTTTTATTAATTTATTTTCATCAATTTTAAAATTTAGATTTTTTGGAAATTTTTTAACCCTTATTATTTCGTATGGCAACATATATTTAGGAAGATATTTTTTTAATTTAATATTCAAATAATTTTCATTTAATTTACCATTAAAAAAAGTAAAAATTTTATTTTTATAAATTATTGAATGAGATGTATTTTTTGTTAAATTTCCAATCAAACTATCTATTTCATCTAATTCTATTCTAAAACCTAATATTTTAACCTGTCTATCTACCCTATTCAAAAAATAATAGTTTCCATTTATAAATTTACACATATCTCCTGTGACAAAACTTTGTTTATTTTTAATTTTTATAAATTTTTTTTTATTTAAAATTTTGTTGTCTATGTAACCTTTTGATAATTGAGGTCCAGAAATAAATATTTCTCCTTGCTTTTTTGTTCCACCTAAAAATCCTATTTTCATATCGATTATTGGTTTTCCAAAAGATGCAGAAGGCTTACAAAAGCTTTTATAGTTTTTATAGTTAAGAGATATAGATGTGCAAGAAACAGTTGCCTCTGTTGGTCCGTAAGTATTTATTACATTAATATTTTTATTTAAACTAAATATTTTTTGTAGATGAATTTTTTTTAAAACTTCACCACAGAAAAGCATTTTTTTTAAACTTGATAGATCTTTTTTATAAGAGAAATTTTTATTACAAATTAAATCTACTGCACTAGGTACAGACACCCAGTGAGTAAGATTATTTTTTTTTATGAATTTACTAAGAAATAACTGATCATAATTATTTTGAATTGGAAATAAAGTTCCACCATTACAAAGAGTTCCAAAAATGTCCGCAACACTAAGATCAAATCCAATTCCTGGGTGTTGAGAACATCTGATGTCATTGTCTTTAAAAAAAGATTTTGAAATCCAAAAAATATAATGATCCAAAGACTTTCTTGAGATTCTAACTCCTTTTGGTTCGCCAGTACTTCCCGAGGTATAAATTATATAAGCATCTTTAGATGAGTTTATTATTTTAAAATTTCTGATTTTTTTTAATTTTAAAATATCATTATGAAAAAATAGTTTACAGTTAACTTTTTCTTTAATTTTTTTTTGCGAAATCAAAATATTCGATTTTGAGGATTTTATAATTAATTTTAACCTATTTAATGGAGTATTTTTATTTAAGGGAATATATGTTTTTCCTGAAATTAATGATGCTACTATTGCTATGTAACTAATAAAGTCGTCATTATCGCTTTGCAAGATGCATATCCTGTTAATTTTTTTTTTTTTTAAAAAAAAAGCAAGATTGATTGCAAGTTGCCAGAAACTTGAATAAGAAATTTTAGAATTTAAACTGATAGCAACTCGATTAGGATTATTTTGTGAATGATTTTGGATTTTTTTTAAATATTTCATAAATATTTTTAAAACTCTCTATAAATTAATTATATAAGGATTTTTTTTAAAAATTTTTGTACATAAAACATCTAATTCTCTTATATTTATAATATAACTTTTTCCAAATCTAAGTTTAGCAGATTTGGTAATTTTTTTTATTTGGGGTAGAAAAAATATCCTGTTTAAATTTTGATTAATATTTTTTTTTTTGACTTTTAAAATAAGTTTTTTTTTTAAAATTTTATTATTTTTTTTTATAATAAATGTGAAAGTTTTTTTCTCACGATATGTTTTCCAAAGCTTATTTTCTACATGATGAATATATGTAGCTGCTTGTTTGGGTTCACAGCCAAATAGTAGCAATTTAAAATTATTTTTGTAAAATAAATCAAAATCTGAGTTTTTACCAAAAGAATAATAATTTATATTCTTAATAAACTTTTTTTTTAATTTACCATCAATTAAGTGACTGTGAAAAATCGAACTTGTTCTCGTGTTTTTAAAATTTTTAAAAAAATATTTCGATAAAATACTGTTTTGTTTTGAACCATAATCCTTATCCATGTTTATAAATTTTTTTTTATTTAGTTCATAATTATAAAGTGGAAGAGAAAAAGTTCCATTTTTTCCAATAATTTTTTTTACAACTTTTAATAAAACATTTGGCAAATCTTTATGATAAACTCCAATAGATACTAGGTCAGCATGTATGCATAAGTTATCATTTTTACTAACACCTAGTCTTTTAAAATGATTTTCTAAGTCAACTGATATTTTGTGAGCTAAATCATTCATAAAATCTTTTAAATTGAATATTCATGTGATCTCCAGACTGAAACAATCTTTAAAATATCAAATTTTGTAATTTTAATCAATTTACGACCCACAATATAAACAAAATAACCATTAAATACAAAAATTTTATTTTTTTTTATTTTTTTTTTTTCTTGGTTAATCATTTTTCTAAATTTAATATTACTGACAATTTTTTTTTTAATTAAATCTTTTTTTAATGAAATGTTTTTATTAAATACGATTTGTTTTGGGAAATATTCATCTTTTTTACGATATAATTTTTTTTTTAAAACCTTAACATATTCTGAATTAGAAGTTAGATCCTCTAAAGGCAAAGGAGGCCAAAAAAAAGATTTTTTAATTAATGTATCAAAAAATAATTTTATGTAGTCATAATTATTTAGATTTGGATAATTTTTAATTTGAATTAATTTGTAAAAATTACCATTTTTAACAAAAGAAAATAGAATCTTATCTTTTATTTTTTTTAGGTCTAAATACAACTTATTGTTATTTTTTTTATAATTTTTTATACCAAAATCAATTATAATATCTGCTGTTTTTTTATTTTTTGTGTAAAAAAAATTTTTATAGTTTTCAGTAAAATATTTTCTTAATTTTAAGTTTTTTATATAAATTTTACTTTTTGAATGGTATTTAATAATTTTTTTAAAATTATAAATATAATTTTTTAATTTTGAAATTTTAAAAACTTTTTTTACTCTTTGATAATCCTCATTAGTATCTATACTTAAGCCAGTATCTGGAAAAAAATAATCCTTTTTCTCTTTAATATAATCAATTTTAAACATTTTAGCATTATCATAACAATAAGTTTCGACATGCTCTTTATAAACATCGTTTTTTGCTTTTTTGTAAATTTTTTCTAAAGCTTTTGAGCTTAAAATAATTGGAGCAATTCCAAATAGCAAATTAGAAGGTTTTACAACCGATATCAAATCTAGTTTTTTATCTATGATTCTTTTTATATATTTTTTGATTATTTCACTTGATGTAATAGGATTTTCACAGCAAAATCTTATGAGTATATCAGGCTTTATTTTAAGTGATTTATAAGCATAATACATTCTTTCCAAAACATTATTTTCTGATCCTCTATAAATTCTTAAGTTTTTTTTTTTGGCCAAATTAACTATTTTATCATCTTTTTTTCCTTGCGTGGTAGCCATAACTTTCTCATCAACAATTTTTAAGTTTCTAGTTAGATTTATTGAGTGTGAAATAATTGATTTATTTAAAATTTTTTTAAATAATTTATTCTTTAAACGCTTTGAATTGGTGCGAGCGAAAAAAATTAAAGCTATTTTTTTATTTTTGTACATTAAATATTGTCAAGCTTGAGCATTTTTAGCTATTATTATTTATATTATTAATTAATTAAATTAAATGTAGATTTTGACCAAACAAAGATATAATAATCTTTTTTAATCAAAATCATCATTCTAATTGATTAATATGAAATTAAAGCAGAAAAAAAAAGTCAAATTTGGTTCAAAAATTATCGGAGAAGGTGAAAAAATTCCTTTTATTGCAGAGCTAGGTGTTAATCACCTCGGTAGTAAAAAAGTAGCATTGGAATTAGTGGACTCCGCAATTGACGCTGGAAGCGATTTTCTCAAATTCCAAACCTATGATGCAAAAAAACGTTATGATAAAAAAAATCCCAGATATAAAGAGTTTACGAAACTTGTATCTGATTGGCAATTATCTAAAACTGAAGAAAAAGAAGTTTGGCAACATGCTAAATCAAGAGGTGCTGAGATTTTTACATCCGTTTATGATCTAGATAGCATTAGTTTTGCAGAAGAACTTGGAACTATTGGTTATAAAATAGCAGCATTTGAAATGAACAACATGCCGTTATTAAGAGAGGTTGTAAAAACAAAAAAACCATTAATTATATCTTGTGGAATGACCAATTTTGAGGAAATCAAAAAACTCACTGAATTTCTAGATAGAAATAATTCAAATTATATTCTGCTTCATACAGTTTCATCTTATCCACTTCAAGAAATACATAGCAACTTAAAAAAGATTAGAAATTTAATAGAGCTGTTTGACTGTCCAATAGGTCATTCCGATCACACTCCTGGAGTATTTATTCCATCTATTGCGGCAGCATGCGGAGCACAAATTATAGAGAAACATTTTACAGTAAATCCAAAAATTAGACTATCTGATAATTTTTTTTCAGTAACAAAAGAACAAGTGAGAGAAATTAAATTCAATTTAGAAAAAATTTATCATATTATATACTCACCAGATTTTGAAAAAAATGAACCAGAAAAATTTATGAAAGATTTTAAAAAAATCATTTCGTGAAAAAATATTATTTAAGGACATCAGCTGGTGGTAAGTTAGGTTGGGGAAACCTTCATAGAATGTTGATTATTTACGAATTCTTAAAACAGAGAAAAAAAAATGTACATTTACATGTAAAGGGTAATAAGAATGTTTTTGACTTTTTAAATAGAGAAAAAATCAATTTTTTTAAAATTAAAAATGACAACTATAAAAAGGAAAATCAAATTTTAAAAAAAAAAGGTTTAGCAGACATCTCATTTATTGAAGTATTAAATCCAAGTTTAAGACTCCAAAAAATATATAAAGATAACTCAAAAAAATTAGTCGTTTTAGATGATCTTTTAAATGGTAATTATAATTGTGATATATTATTTTGCTGCCAAACTAAAAAAAATCATTTAATTAAAAATATTAATAAAATTTATAATAGTTACAAATATTTTCCTGTAAATAAAAATTATAATTATTTTATTAAAAAAAAAAAATTTATTAAAAAAAAAATAACAAAAGTCGTAGTTTTTCTTGGCGGAGGAGATTATACAAAAACCAATTTAGCAATTGGAAAAATATTAAATAAAATAAACTTGAAAGCGACTTTTTTAATTGGAAGTGAAAATTCAAAATATATAAAAAAAAAACTAAAAAAAATTAATAAGAATTTTAAACTACATATAAACTACAAAAATATACCAAAAATTTTGTCTGATTCAGATTATGTAATTTGTGGAGGAGGATATTCTAAAATAGAAGTTGCTTATTTAAAAACCCCGTTAATACCTATTTGCGTACAAAAGCACCAGAACATAGTTGCAGAAAATTTTAAGACTCATTTTAGAATTGATTTTATAAAATATAATAAACTTAATTTCTTAAGTTTATACAAGTTAATTTCTAAAATGAGTTATTCCAAAAGAAAGAAAATGAGTAATAAATTTTCTAGATATTTTTCAATAAATGGTATAGATAGAATTATAAATAAAACAATACATTAGTTAATTTCAAAGAACTTTTTACTATAGGCTAATAAATATGTATGGATTTAATGGTAGGCTTTCAGAGGTTTTTCCATCACAATTGATGGTTGATATTACCGAGGTTTGCAATCTTGGATGTATACACTGTCCTCATCCTTCTTTCAAAGTTTCAGATCACTATTCCAAAGCTATGTTAGATATAAACTTAAATAAAAAAGCGGTTGATGAGATAAATCAACATGGAAAAAATATAACAAAATATATTAGATATACAAGCAATGGTGAACCTTTGGTTCATCCAAAATCATATGAGATGATTCAATACGCGGTTGACAACTCTAATACCAAAGTGACTCTTACAACAAATGGAACTTTGCTAAATGAAAAAAAAATGACTAAACTTTTAGATACCGGCCTTCATTTAATTGACGTAAGTATAGATGCGTATGAAAATGAGACCTATAAAAAAGTAAGAGTTGGAGGAGACTTAAATGTTACAAAAAAAAATGTTCTTAAAATAATTGAATTAAGAAATAAAATTAATAGCCACAGTAAGATTATAGTAAGTTTTGTGGAGCAAAAAGAAAATCAAAATGAAATTGAAAATTTTAAAAAGTTTTGGAATGAAAACGGAGTAGACGAAGTTTTAATTAGAGAACTCCATACACATGCGGGAACAAATTCTTTTGCCATGAATGAAAAAAAAGTTAAAGAAGAAAAAAGAAGACCTTGTCTTTATCCATGGGAAAGAGTTGTTTTAAATGCAAGAGGTTTTTTGTCATTTTGCCCAACAGATTGGTTTGGCAAATCTACGGTAGCAGATTATAGAAAGGTCAGAATAAAAGAAATCTGGTCTGGAGAATTTTATAAAGATTTGAGAAATCAACATTTAACTAACAACTTTAAAAATCATTTTTGTAAACAATGTCCAGATTGGTGTAATACAAGTTGGCCCCAAGACAGTGAAAAAAGTTATGCAGATTTAGTTGAACGAATTCTGTATGAATAAAAAAAAACAGGCTAAAGAGGTCTATTTAGTTACTGGGTGTTCTGGCTTTATAGGCTATCATTGGACAAAGTATTTATTAAAAAAAAATAAAACTGTTTTAGGAATAGACTTAAAACCATTTCCAGATCACACATTAAAAAAAAATAAAAATTTTAGCTTCTACCATAAAAGTATATTTGATTTTAATTTAGTTAAAAAATTGCTTAATAAAGCTGATATTGTCTGTCATTTTGCTGGAATAGCAGAACCACAAAGATATTTAGATTATCCAGAAAAAGTAATAAATTTAACAGCTTTTCAATCTATTAAAATTATTAAGCATTGTTTAGATAAAAATAAACTTTTTTTCTTTACATCTACTTCAGAAATTTTTGGTATGAATCCAGAAGTTCCATTTAGAGAGAATAGCAATAGAGTTTTAGGAAGTTCTTCAATTTCAAGGTGGTGTTATAGTACTTCAAAATCTATTGTTGAACATTATTTATACGCATGTTCTTTTGAGAAAAGATTAAACTTTGTCGGAGTAAGATTATTTAATATTTACGGCAAGTATTTAAAAGGAAGGGTAGTATCTACATTTTTAGAAAAAGCTATCAAAAATGAGGATTTGAATATTAATTTGCCAGGTACTCAAACAAGGTCTTTTATGTATATAGATGATTGTATAAACATAATGTACAGAATTTTGAATAATAGAAAATCAAGAAATAAATTTTTTAATATTGGTACATATAATCAAACATCAGTTTTGAAACTTGCAAAACTTATAAAAAAAATTGCAAACTCGAGGTCTAAAATTAAACTAAAAAAAGAAAAAAATAAAAACTTTCAAGACATTCCTGCAAGATCAACAAAAATGATTGAAGTAAAAAAATTATTTAATTATAAAATTAAATTTTCATTGGAAAGAGGATTGAAAATTTATTTTAATCAATTAAAAGATAACTAAAAATTATCTTATTTATTTATAGTAAAAAATTAGCTTTATAGTTTTTAAGTTTATAATTTTATCGAATATTAATGATAGTTTAATATTTTTTATTTTATAAAAAATAGAAAATAAAAAATCAATTAACACTAAAAAAATATTAGCTTTGATTTTAATATTATTATACGTAATTTTATTGCTTTCTTTTTTGAAAAATTTGAAATTTTTACCTCTGTTTAAATAATAATAAAAAAAGAAAAGCGAGTTTTTCCAATTTTTTGATTTAAGTTTTTTCTTTGATATTAGTTTTAATGCTTCTGCATGATTTTTTGGCGCATATACACAGTTTAATTGTGTAAATAAATTATTATTTAGAGAAATTACAGGTTTTTTTAAAAAACAAGCTTCATTATCAATTGTTGAACCAAATGTAATTATTTTTTCACTTTTTTTTATTAGTGCATAGCTATCAATATTACTTTCTGGCCATATAACTTTTGCATTTTTATAAATTTTACTAATTTTTCTAAAATCAAGCATTTGAGTTGAGTTAATACTAATCATACGCATACCTGGATGCAACTTTATAAAAAAAAAATATTCTTTAAATTTTTGAAAATGATTTAAAATTTTAAAAATAGCAGCAGTATCATCAGGCTTATATATTTTTTTTTTTAGTCCTTTTATTGATTCAAATTCATCAAGCCTTGATGGAAATATTGAAATATTTCTTAAATTTTTATTCATTAATGGAATTAAATCTTTTTTTTGAAAAGCACTGAAATTAGTCATTGAATATTCTTTAAATAAATTTTTTTTATCGTATATATATCTTTTAGCTAATAGTATTTTCTTTGTGACATTGTATTTTAAAAATTTTTTTTCTGGCTTTATTTGTGTTTGAATTAAATGAGGAGTGCTATTTTTAATTACTCTATACATGTTTTTTGCACCTGTTTCATAAATATAGTAATTTATTTTATATTTTTTGCATAAACACATTATTGGCCAGGTATCAGATATTCTACCATTAAATAAATAAACTTTGTCTGGTTTGTTTTTTTTTAGTAGTTTTTTAAAATAAAGATATATTTTAATCGAAGATAAAGTTTTTTTTTTTATATCTTCTATAAAATCCAAATCATATTTAAATTTATTTAAATTTGGCCTGTGCTCTAGCTCATGGGATAACAAGCTTGAAGATATACCAAAACCAATTGGAATTTTTTCAAATTTAAAGTTTTTTATTTGATCAATACTTTTAAATTTTGGGACTTTATATTTTAAATTTAGTTTAGATAATTTAAGATCTAGTAAATTTATATCATTTTTTACCCCTGTGATTTCCAAACCATTATCAAGTTTTGAAATACATTTTTTACAAAAACTTTTTCTATGACTTCGATTAAAAAAACAAGTTTCAATATCTGAAATACACCTAACTAAAGTAACATTTTCTTTTTTTTCTAATGATAATTTAATTAGCTCAATTTCTGTTTCTAAAATTGGGCTAGGAGCGCCAATGTGAAAAAATAAACTTTTCATTTAAATTAATTAATATTAAATAGAATTATAAATTAAAAATTTTTAAGATATTTGTTATATAATTAAATTATGTTAAATCAAACATTAAGTTATGGGTCTCAGACTATAGATAAAAAAGATATTGAAGGTGTAGTAAAAGTTTTAAAATCTAGCCATTTAACTCAAGGAAAAAAAACTCCTTTATTTGAAAAAAAAATTTCAAATTACGTAAATTCCAAATATGCTGTCGCAGTAAATAGTGGTACAAGTGGTCTACATATTTCTTGTCTAGCATTAGGACTATCTAATAAGGATATTGTTTGGACTGTACCAAATTCTTGGGTAGCATCAGCAAATTGTGCATCTCTGTGTGGTGCAAATGTAGATTTTGTAGATATAGATTCTGACACTTTAAATATTTCAGTAAATAAACTTGAACTAAAATTACAAAAGGCAAAGAAAAAAAATAAATTACCAAAAATTCTCATTCCAGTTCATTTTGCTGGTAATCCTTACGATCAAGATAAAATATTTAGATTATCTAAAAAGTATAAATTTAAAATAATTGAGGATGCAGCGCATGCTCTAGGGTCAAAGAGTAAAAGAAGAATGATAGGCAGTTGTTCATTTTCTGACCTTACGGTATTTAGCTTCCATCCATTAAAATCAATTACAACTGGAGAAGGAGGAATGATTACAACTAATAACAAGATATTATATGAGAAGTTGCTTCTTTTAAGAAGCCATGGAATAACAAAAGAAAATAAAAAACTTTGGGTAAAAAAATTTCATAAATGGTATTATGAGCAGCAATCTTTAGGTTTTAATTACAGAATGAGCGAAATCGAGGCAGGACTGGGATTAAGCCAATTAAAAAAAATAAAAAAATTTTTGTCAAAACGAAATATTCTAGCAAAAAAATATCTTTTCAAATTAAAAGATTTAAATTTAAATTTTCAAAAAATAAATAAATCATCTTATTGCTCTTTTCATTTATTTATAATTAAGTTTCCTAACAGCAAAAAAATAATCAATAATTATGATAAAATTTTTAGAGAATTTCATAAAAATAAGATAGCAGTGATGCTTCATTATTTTCCAATACATCTTCATCCATTTTATAAAAAAAAAGGATTTAAAAATGGAAATTTTCCAATAACTGAAAATTATGCAAAGAGATCTTTCAGCTTACCTATTTACCCCTCGATGAGTTTTTCACAACAAAATAGAGTGGTAAATATAATTAAAAAGGTATACAAAAAATTTTTAGATTAAATAAAAAATTAAATTTATTTAAGTGTATTAATTTTAATAAATTTTTTTTCTTTTTCTGTTATTTCCACAAAATTCGATATAGTTTTATTAATTTTATTATGATTTTTGATATTAAAATTCTTAATCCAATATTTTAAAAATTTCACAGAATCGGGATTTTTTCCTAATTGATTTAAAATTTTATTATGATTTATCAAATATTCTTTACCACTATAAAACTGAGTGACATAATGAGATAAATAAATTTCTTTTTTATTTATTTTAATTTTTCTATTTTTTTTTAAATTCATTAAATATTTTGTATATTCACTTTTGTTTTTAGGATTAATATTAAACCTATAATATGAGAATTTTGCCTTGCTTGATGCGTTAATAACAATTTTATTAAATAATGCAAATTCTTCTGCTATTCTGCCATGTATTGTTAGAGTATAATCAATTTTATCCATATATGAAAAGTGTGATAAATTACTATTGATAATATTGAATTTATTATATTTTTTTACAAATTCCTTAATTATTTCTGTATTTTGTTTTTTAAATTTTTTACTTGGATGTGGTTTTATATACCACTCATAATCAGTCTTTTGGGAAATATTTCCTAGGTGTTTTATCCAATCATAATAATCATTAAAAAAAAAATTTCCAAAAACGTGTGGTGAATCACTAAAACAATGGGAAGCTACAAAAATTTTAATTTTATTATTATCTTTTATTAAATTTGTATTTTTTTTTCCTACAAAAGCCGAGTGATCGAGAGTTGATAAACCAATTCCCGCTTTTCCTGCTATTCTTTCATTTAGATTATTTTTAGCAAATTTAATTTTTTCATTTTGAATTTTTTTTGGAAGCTTTAAAAAAAGTTTTTTGTATAATTTGTAGTTATCAATATAAAAGTAATCTTTTGAAAGACTCACACAATTGGAACCTGCCAAACAATAAAAAAGTTTTTTTTTATGAAGTGCTATTCTTCCCAAAATAGCTGGCACATAAACTGTATGACTTAAAATAACTGCCTTTATATCATATCTCTCAAATAACTCTATGTTATAAAAATAATAGTCAATTGATCTATAAAAAAATTCAATAAAATCTTTATCATTTAAATTAATTGTATGTTTGAGTTTTTCTCTTAAGTAACTATCATAAATTAAATCTCCATATAAGATTCCATCTATTTTAAAATTTTGTAAATCATTTTTAGTATTTATCTTTTTAAGATATTTTTTATACTTAGAAAAATCATTATTTTTTTTTTTATAATATAAAAAAAAGTTACTACAAAAAGATCTATAGATTCTATAATGTAATAAGTTCATTTTTAAAGCTAATAAGTGTAATATTTTTTCAACTCCATTATTAAAAAAGTTTGTCTTAATCATGTAGATTTTAGATGAGTATTTTTCTCTTAATTTATTGCATAAGTAAGCATAGCCTATATGAGATCCATATAGTCGGTTAGTTTCAACTAAAATTATTTTTTTACTTAGTTTTTTATTTTTATTGTTAAATATTTGTTTAATATGATCACTGAACTTGTAAGTATAATAAAGTTCGTTTAAAAAATTTAAAAATATCCTCATACTTGATAAAATTTGTTAATTTATTTTAAATAAATCATAAATTTATATTGAAAAACCTGCATTAAATCGATTTAAGATCATCATATCTAAAAACAAGATAAAATAAATTTATTTTTAAGATATATTTAAAAAATGTAAAAATGTATATAGTTTTGAAATATTAAAATTAAATGAGATTTATTTGTTTAATTCCAGCTAGAAAAAATTCTAAAAGATTAAAAAATAAAAATTTTATAAATTTAAAAGGAAAACCTTTAGTAGAATGGACACTAAATTTATCAAATAAGATTAAATTTTTTAATCAAATTGTACTATCAACTGATAATAAAAAAATATTTAAATTAAACAAAAAGTATCCAAAAATTCTTTTTTTGAATAGGCCAAAAAATATTTCCAAAGGTACAACAAGAATGTCAAGTGTTATTACCCATGCTTTATCTCACTTTAAGAAGCAAAAAAAAATATTTGATGCTGTTGTTATTTTGCAGCCAACTTCACCTTTTAGGAAAGTCTCAACTATTATAAAAGCAATAAAAAAATTTAAAAAATATAAACCTGATTACTTGACAACAGTAATAAAATTAAAACACTTTCAAAAACCACATTCAATTTTTACTAAAAAAAATAATAGATTTTTACAATCATTAAATCTTAAATTAGACCAAAATAATAAAGGAAAGGATTATTTTTCTCTTGATGGAGGGGGAATATTTATATTTAGGCTACCTAATAAAAATTATAAACTTAAAGGAAAAGCTGCTTTTGTTGAAGTAAAATTTCCTGAAAGCATTGATATTGATTCAAAGGAAGATTTTGAAATTTGTAAAAAATTTTATAATTAATTTTTACTAATAAATGTTTCAACTATTTTTTTTAATTTTGTTTGAGGTCTCATTTTAAAAAATTTAATAATTTTTTTATTATTACACATAGAAATTTTAATTGAATTTTTTGGCAAATTCTCAAATTTAACATTAATTTTTTTTTTACTTAGTTTTTTAAAAAGATTTAACAAACTTATTAATTTTGTACTTTTTCCACTTCCAATATTAAATAAATTATATTTGTAATTTTTTTTATTTTTAGAAATTTTTAGAATTACTTTTAATATATAATTAATATCAACAAAGTCTCTACAACAGTTCCCTTTATCATGAACTATTAATTTCTTGTTTTTTTTAAGGTTATTTTTCCATATCGTAACAACAGACGAATTTTTTGTATAATTTGTAACACCTCCTATTACATTAAAAAATCTTAAAATAGTAAACTGAACATTTTTTTTCTTGCTTAATTTTTTAATTAATTTTTCACCTATTAATTTTGATTTTCCATAAAAACTTTTAGGATTACAGGTAAAATTTTCAGATATTTTTAAATTTGTTTCTTTATAAACTGCAGCAGAAGATGAAAAAATAAATTTTTTACATTCAATTCTTTTTAGACTGCTCAAAAGTTTTTTTAATTTTATTATATTATTGCTTTTGTATTCATTAATTTTGTCACCTTTTTTTTCTACTGATGATTTTGCAGCTAAATGAATAACATTATCTACTAATATTTTTTTTGGAATTTGATCGTAGCTTTGATTATAAAATTTTAAATTTTTATATTTTTTTTTTAATCTAATAATATTTTTTCTTTCGCTGTTTGAGAAATCATCGATGCCTAATACTTTGAAGTTATTTTTTAGTAGGTAATTAGATAAATTTATTCCAATATATCCTGAAATACCCGTAATTAGAAAATCGTATTTTTTTTTCTTTTCAGTATTCATATTTGTGATATTTAACTTTCATAGTGTTTAATTTTAAACAAAAAAATACATACATTATAGCTGAAGCTTGTGACAATCATTTTGGCGAATTATCTATTGCAAAAAAAATGGCATTACAAGCTAAAAAAGCAGGCGCCGACATTGTCAAATTTCAGCACCATTTACCTGATGAAGAGATGTTGCCAATTGTTCCTAAATCTAAAAACTTTAAGATAAGCTTGTACGAGTTTTTAAAAAAATATTCACTTAAGATTAAGGATCACGAAAACTTAAAAGAATTTTGTAAAAAAATAAAAATACAATATCTTTGTACACCTTTTAGCTATAAGGCAGCATGTGAACTTAATGAAATTGGAGTAGACTTTTTTAAAATTGGATCTGGTGAATTTTTAGACCTTCCATATGTAAAAAAAATTTGTGAATTTAAAAAACCAGTTATTTTTTCTACTGGTATGTCAAAAATTAAAGAAATTGATTTTATGTATAAATTTATTAATAAGCATAAAAAAAATAAAGTTGCTTTTATGAACTGTACAAGTGAGTACCCTCCAAAGTTTGAAGATATAAATTTAGGCTTTATTCCAATAATGAAAAAAAAATATAAAAAATTTATTATAGGTCACTCAGACCATACTAATTCCATTTATTCAAGTATAGTTGCTGTAGCTTTTGGAGCAAAAATTATTGAAAAACATTTCTTTGTTGATAATAAAAATTATGGTCCTGATAGACATGTGTCAATAAGTGTAGATCAATTAAGAGAATTGGTAATTTCAATACAAAATATTGAAAAATCTCTTGGAGATAAAAAGAAAATATACCAAAAAGAAAAAGAAATTGAAAAATGGGCTAAAAGAAGTTTGGTATCTATTAAAAATATTTCTAAAGGAGAAAAGTTAAGTGAAAAAAATATTTGGTCTAAAAGACCAGGAACAGGAATACCATCAAAAATGTATTTTAAATACTTAGGAAAAAAAGCGAGAAAAAATATTTTAGTTAATACACTTATAAATAGAAAAGATTTTTTATGAAATTACTTTTTTTTACAGGATCAAGGAGCGAATGGGGTTATATAAAACCTATTTTGAAATTATGTAAAAATAGAAATATAAAATATAAAATTTGTGCAACGAATATGCATCTTCTAGATTCGTATGGAAACTCATCTAAAGAAATTGAAAAAGAAGGTTTTAAAATATCAGATAAGATTTATATGGCACTTGATGGCTATAACAACTTTACAATGACCAAGTCCATGGGAGTATTATTTACTTCATTTGTAGATACTATTATGAGAATCAAACCTGATTGGCTAATCCTTGCAGGAGATAGAGCTGAAACACTAATAGCTTCAATAATTAGTTCTTATTGTTATATACCTATAGCACATATCCAAGCTGGTGAAGTATCAGGAAATATTGATGGATTAGCTAGACACGCTATTGGAAAGTTTGCTCACTTGCACTTTGCATCAAATAAGGATGCTTATAATAGATTGATAAAACTAGGCGAAGAAAAACATAGAATTAAATTAGTTGGTGCCCCACAATTAGATGAAAATGAAAAAATAAGAAAATCAAAAATTTCAAAAAAGAAAATTTTGAACAAACTAGGAATTATAGATTCTGGGGATTATTTTTTAGTAGTATATCACCCAGTTACTGAAGAATTTTCTAAAATTAAAAAACAATTTTATATTTTAAATGAGTCTTTAAAAAAATTTAAAAATAATAAAATTTGGATTCTGCCAAATAATGATGCGGGATCTTCAATTTTAAAAGATGAGATATTTAAAAATAAAGGCATAAATACTTATTTATTTGAAAATTTAAACAGAGAACTATATTTAGGCTTATTGAAACATGCTAACTGTATAGTTGGAAATTCAAGTTCCGGTATAATTGAAAGTTCTTCTTTCAAAATTCCAGCAATTAATATTGGAAGAAGACAATATAAACGATTTAGACCAAAAAATGTTTTGGATGCTAATGATTTTAAAATTAGTAAGATAGTGTCTTTAATTAAAAAATCACAAAGTAAAAAATTTTTAAATTCTATAAAAAAAATTAAAAACCCTTATGGTAATGGAAAATCGTCATCAAAAATTTTAGATATACTTTATAAAACTAAAATTGATGATAAATTACTTATTAAAAACTTAACTTATTAATGAAAAAAAAATTTAATAATTTTTTAATAGATAAAAATCAAAATGTACTAGATGCAATAAAATTAATATCTATAAATAAAAATAGAGCTGTACTGGTAACTAATAAGAAAAAAGTATATGGAGTTGTAAGTGAGGGCGACATAATAAAAGCTTTGTTAAAAAATAAAAGTTTGTATTCTCCAATATCAAATATAATGAATAAATCATTTAAATATTTAGAGAAAGATAATTTAAAGCTAGCAAAAATTTACTTTACTAAATTTGGTATAAGTATTTTGCCAGTGCTTAATTCAAAAATGCATTTAAAAAATATAATTAAATTAGGAGATTTGTTTTAATTAAGAAATTATAAAAATTAAAATTTTATTTAAGCATAAATTTAATCCTAAATTTATTTTAATAAAATAAAAATATAAGAACTCTAAAATTATTTTGTAAAAAAAATTTAAAATTGACTGTGAAAATTAAAAAAATTACATTTGTTATACCAACAAAAAATAGAACAAATTATCTAAAAAGATTAATAGTAAGAGGAGAAAAAATATTTAAAAAGTTAAATTATGAATATTTCATAGTTGATGCAAGCAACAACTACTTCCACACAAAAAATTTAAAAATTGTTAAAAAATTTAAAAAAGCTAAAATAATAAGACAAAAGTCAAAAGGAATTCAGATTGGTTGTTTTGAGAGTATTCCAAGTATAAAAACTAAATATGTTGTTTTTTTATATGATGATGATCAACTTAGTAATTTTATATTCAAAATTTATAAATCTAATATAGAAGAAGAGAAAACTTTTTCTTTTGGCTATGGAGTAGTTAAAGATATTAAATCAAAAATCTTTTTTAAAAATTTGAATGAAAATTTAATTAATAAAAATGATGCATTGCTAGGATACTTTGGTGAAGATATAAATAAAAATGAAGTTTTTAAAAAGAGTGCTGAAAAAATATTACTTCCATTAAGTCCTATATGTACAACATATACATTATCATTTTTAAAAAAATGGAAAAAAACTGTTCAAAGTTTTGTTTATAAAAATAGTTTTAGAAATTTTTTTTTATTAAAAAAAGAAGTAGGACCAGATTTGTTAATATATTTAATGTCAATTTATAATTCTAAAAAAATTGTCAAGTTGTATACACCTTGTTCTGCAAAATTTTCTAGTCATGAAAATTCTATAAGTATTATTTATGGATCAAATTTTTTAAGAATAGGGTATTGGCTATCCAAAATTTGTTTTTTTTATGTGATAAAATCTCAAAAAAATAATTTATCAAATAAAATCTATACATATTTGATTACATTTGGTTTATTTTTGTTGCTTAGAAATATATTTAATTTTTTTTATTTTAAAAATATCTTAATTGAAATAATTAAATTAAATAAAGCTAGTAAAAATAAATTTTTATTTTTTTACTCAATTAAATTATTATTTAATAGAATTATAAGATAAATGGATTCAAAAATTGTTAATTTTATAAAAGATTTAATTGGTCCTAATTATTACAAACTATTTCCTAAACCTTTTAGTGTCGGATATGAAAGATACAAAGTAAATTTAATTAAGAAAAAAATAAATGATAAAAAAATATATCCAATTACTTATTTAGATGAAAGAATTATTGAAATACCATGGATAATTAAAAAATTATCAAACTTAAAAGGAAAATTACTAGATGCTGGGTCAACTTTAAATCATGAATATATTTTAAAAAAAATAAATAAAAATTTTAAAATTTATATTCAAACACTTTTTCCAGAAAAAAATAATTTTAAAAACTTAGGAGTAAACTATATATATGGTGATTTAGCAAAAAATAATTTTAAAAAAAATTTTTTTGACGTAATAACTTGTATTTCAACATTAGAACATGTTGGCTTTGATAACTCTTTATATCGATCAAAAGGTAAAAAGGATATTGATAGAAACATTAAAAATAAACATATAAAGGTTTTTAAAAATTTAATTAAAATACTAAAACCAAATGGACATCTCTTTATTACTGTTCCTTTTGGAAAAAAAGCGAACTATTTAAACTTACAACAATTTGATCAAAAAAAATTAAATAAAATGTTTGAAGAAAGTAAATTTAAAAAAATTTTTATTGAGTATTATATATTTAAATATAAAGAATGGAAAAAAGTGAGAATGGAAGAATGTAAAAAAATAGAACCAATCGTAATAAATAAAAGCAAATCTAGAATAGTTTTATCTTCTAATTCTGTAGCATTAATTAAAATAATTAAATAATGAATCAAATTTATAAATCAATTAAGTGTTGTAGAATATCTTCTGATAAAAAACTTAAAAAAGTAATAAATTTTGGAAGAATAAAACTAACTGGTATTTTTCCTAAACATAAAAAAAAAAAAATTTTATCTACTCCACTAGAGTTAGTATATTCAGAAAACTCTAAATTACTTCAATTGAAACATAACTATAATCATAAATATTTATTCGGATCTAATTATGGTTACAGGTCAGGACTTAACAGGAGCATGGTAAAACATCTTTATAAAAAATATTTATATTTAAAAAAAAAAACAAAATTAAAAAATAGCAAAAAAGAAGATATATTAGATATTGGAAGTAATGATGGAACATTTTTAAATTTTTTTTCAAAAAAAATAAATAAATTTGGGTGTGATCCTACAGCTAAAAAATTTAAAAAATACTATTCTAAAGAAATAATAATTATTCCAAAAATTTTTGAAAAAAAAATTTTAAAAACTTTTAAAAAAAAATTTAAAATAATAACATCGATAGCGATGTTTTATGATTTAGAAAAACCAATAAAATTTTGTAAAAATATTGAAAAAATTTTAGATACTAAAGGAGTATTTCATGTGGAAATTGCTTATTTACCAGATATTATTTCCAAATTATCATTTGATACATTTTGCCAAGAACATTTAACCTATTTTAGTTATCATTCATTTAAAAATTTAATAGATAGAACTAATTTAAGAATTATAGATTATCATAGAAATTCAATAAATGGTGGTAGTATAAATTTTGATTTAGTTTTAAATGAATCTAAATTTAAAACAAATTATAAAAAATTAAAAAATCTTGAAATATTTGAAAAAAGAATTGGTATAGATAATTATAAAACTTACTTAAAGTTTGCAAAAAAAATTAAAAAATTAATAAAAGAAGTTAAAATAAAATTTAATAAAATTAAGAAAAAAAAAGTTTATGGTTTTGGAGCATCCACAAAAGGAAATGTAACATTGCAGTTTTGTAAAATAAACAATAATATAATGAAAGGTATTTATGACATTAATACTGAAAAATTTGGTTGTTATACTCCAGGAACAAATATTTTAATTAAAAATGAAAAATTAATTAAAAACGATCAGCCTGATTATATAGTGTTTTTGATTTGGCATTTCAAAAAAACAATTTATGAAAAGTTTAGAAAATTCAAATTATATAAAACTAAATATATTTGGCTATTTCCTAAACTAATTATTAAAAATAAAATGTAAAATATTAAAAATATATGATTTTTTTCAAACAGTTTTATAATTTATTAAATGGTAAGCAAAAAAAATTCTTTATTGCTTTAATATTTTTTTCTATTTTAATAGTCTTTTTGGAATTGTTGAGTATAGGATTAGTCATTCCTTTAATTTCTTTAATTCTTGAACCAGATAAATTTATTTCTAACTTTGGCCTAAAGGAATCAGTTTTATTTATATACGCGCAAGAAGTTATGATATCTAAAAATTTTATCTTTTATTTTTTATTTTTTTTTATTTTGATATTTATATTAAAAAATTTTTTAATTTTTTTAAACCATTATTTACAATATAAATTCGTAGAAAATATCGAAGTTAGTTTTTCAAGATCTATATTTTTTAAATATTTATCTCAAAAATATCCTTTTTTTTTCAGTAATAAAAATTCTTCTTTGATTACAAAACTATCTGTAGATTTCCATAATTTTACTTTAGGTTTTGTTGGGCAAATAATAACTTTAACATCTGAGTTTTTTATTGTTATAGGTTTCATTGCATTAGTTATTTATCTTAAATTATTTAATGTCGGTATTGTCTTTTTAATTTTTTTTTCAGTTGGAGCAATCTTAATGAAGTTTATCGGATCATTATCAAAAAAATGGGGAAACCAAAGAAGTTATTTTGATCATTTAAAAATTAATTTATTAAACAATTCTTTTCAAAATATTAAAAGTATTATTATTGATAATAAAAGGGAAAGCATCACAAAAAATTTTAATAGATATGTTAAACAACTAGCAGCCATAAATCGAAAAATTTTTACTGCAAAAGCAGTTCCTAGATCTATATTTGAAATATTTGGTATAATATCACTAAGTTCGGCAATTATTTTTATGACTATTTATGATTATGATAAAAATTATGTCATAACCACAACCGGATTTTTTATTGCTGTAGCTTATAGAATTGTTCCATCTTTTCAAAAAATAATTTATTGCTACCAAACAATTAGTTTTGGAAGAGTAGTACTTAACTCTATTGAGAAGGATATAGCTTTAAATAATGATCTATCAAATTCTGAAGAAAAAATTGTTTTTAATAAAAGTATAGAATTAAAAAATCTTTATTTTAAATATCCTGGTAGGGATAAAATAGTTTTAAAAAATTTGGATTTAAAAATAGATAAAGGAAAATCGGTAGGAATATATGGAGATAGTGGAGGAGGTAAAAGTACTCTTGTTGATGTTATGTCATGTTTAATTCCTTCAGAAAAAGGCAAAATAAAAATTGATGATATAACTTTAGATAATGATCTGTTGATAAGAAAATGGCAAAACCAAATCTCTTATGTAACTCAGAACACAATTTTATTTGATGATAGCATTAAAAATAACATTACTTTTTCTTCAAACAAAGATTTAATAGATGAGAATTATTTAAGTGAAATTATTAAAAATACACAGCTTTCTGAGTTTATTAAAAATCTTCCAAATAAATTAGATACCCATGTTGGTGAGATGGGATCACAATTATCAGGTGGTCAAAGAAAGAGAATTGGAATAGCACGAGCATTGTACAAAAAGCCAGAATTAATAATTTTTGATGAAGCAACAAGTGAACTAGATAAAGAAACTGAAGAAAAAATTTTATCTTTAATTTTTAATCTTAAAAAGCAAATGACAATGATATTTATTTCCCACGATTTAGACGTATTAAAAAAAACAAATGAAATATATAAACTTTCAGATGGAAAATTAATAAAAATTAATGAATAGTATTAAAAAAATATTTGATAAAGAGATATTTTTTTTTCTTTCCATATTGCTATTACCTTTTTTTTATATTTCTGGATCTTTGTTATTAAATTTATCAATTGTTTTAATTTTAATTTTAGGAATTTATTTTTCTGAAATTAACTATTTAAAAAATTTTTTTTTAAAACATAAATTTTTTATTATAAGTTTTATTTTTTTTGTGATTCTTAATATTTTATATTCAGAAACAAAATATTTTTCTGCATCAAAAGTAGTTTTTTACACAAGGTTTATTATATTTCCATTAACTTACATTATAGTCATTTCAAAGTTATCTGATTTAAAGTTAAAAATTATTACAAAAATATTTTTATATTTAATAATATTTGTAATTTTGGATAGCTTAATCCAACTAATTTTTGGAAAAGATATATTTGGATTTCCATACTTCTACCCATACCATAGAATTACAGGACCATTTGGAGATGAAATGATAGTTGGTTTTTATTTATTAAATTTTGGAATTATAACAGCTGCTTTTTTAAATTATTTTAACTTGATTAAAAAAAATACAAATATTTTTATTTTTTTATTTTTGTCTATAGTAATTCTTTTAACAGGCGAAAGATCAGCATATTTAAGTTTTTTAATTTTTTTATTTTTTTTGTTTATTTTTTCTAAGAACAAAAAAATAATTTTTACGACATTGCTTTGTGTATCTTTATCTTTTTTAATATTGATAAATAGTATTGATTTTTTAAATAATAAATATCCATTAAAAAATATTATTCAAGATTCAAATGTTATGAATGAAAATTCAAATTTATCCGATAAAAATAAAAATAAAATTGAAGATTTAGATTTATCTTTAACTAAAATTAATCATTTTATTCCTTTAAATAAATGGATTGGTCACTTTCAAAGAGCTAATGAAATTATAGAAAAAAATTTATTTTTTGGATCGGGTTTTAGAAATTATCGAATAATATGTTTTGATTATCAAAAAAAATACTTTGATAAAAAAAATATAGATAAATGCAGTACTCATCCACACAACTTTCATTTAGAAATTATTTCAGATAATGGTTTTATTGGATACTTATTTTTTTTAATTTTCATATTTTATTTTTTTAGAACATTTATAAAAGGTAAGCATAATAGTAATTTGGGAATAACTATGATTTTTTGTTTAATTTTATCTTTTGTATTTCCATTTAAAACCACTGGAAGTATTTTTACAACTAATTATGCATTTGTTTTTTGGTATTTAGTTGCTAATTATTTTTTTCTAATTAAAAAAGAAAAGAATTTAAAATAAAATATTTATTTATTTAATTTTTAATTTATTTACTAAAAAAGAATATATTAGTATTGTTACAACCAATAGTATTATTAATAAATTTTCATATAAAATAAATATAAATATTGGAAAAATTGTTAAAGATAAATAAATTATTAATGTTTTAAATAAACTGTATTTTTTTAATAATAAATGGTGAAGATGATTTAAATCACCATGTAAAGGATTTTTTTTATTTTTAATTCTTACAAAAAATAATCTTATAAAATCTATTCCTGGGATTAAAAAAAGTAAAAATAGTTCTTCAACATAAAATGTAAAAGGATTATTTAAATTTTCTTTAATTATTAATATGCCAATTAAGCTAGAAATAATATAGTTACCACTATCACCTAAATAAATCTTATTTTTTAAATTTAAATATATAAATAGTGTTAAAAAAATTAAAAAAACTAAATTTGAAGATAATAAATAAGGTAATTTAATACTTAAATATAACAGCCAACTTAGTCCTATTAATGAAGCCAATCCATTAACTCCATCAACAAAGTTAAACGCATGAATTAATACAATCATACAAAAAATAGAAAAAAAATAAGTAATAAAAATATTTTCTGGAAATAAAAAAAGATTTAAATATTTGAAATTTAAAGTTTTGATTAAAAAACCAGATTTTAAAAA